>TARA_R110001632_G_scaffold195973_2_pt1 | contig 21809 bp, 17 predicted proteins | sample TARA_R110001632 | Tara Oceans TARA_R110001632 (sample SAMEA4398266) | marine metagenome | biome: Polar Biome; feature: [SRF] surface water layer (ENVO:00010504); material: water (ENVO:00002006), including particulate matter (ENVO:01000060) such as... | depth 5 m
ATCTTCAATCCATTCTTTCAATGGACAAACAGCTGCTGGATTTCCACCAAAAATATGATCAGTAAAGGCATCAACCTGAAAAATTGGGACTTTCATACCGGACTTATTTAGAGTTATCTTTGGTTACCAGAACCTAAGGTTAATTTCTCAAAAATTCCGATGAAGCTTTACCCTTCTTCATTATTAGAAAAACTTGGCTACGAACAACTTCGTGCTGCAGCCATAGATGTGGCACAGTCCAACCAGAGTGTTGAACTGTTGGAAAAGCTACATCCTTCGAATCATGAACAAACGGTAAAAGATCTGCTTGCTCAAACAGATGAGATGATGAAGACCTTACTCGACCCGGATCCTTTTCCACTAGGCGAAGTTCCTGAGATCAGAGATCATATCTCCCAATCCAGAGCTCAGGGAAGTATTATTCCATTATCTGCTTTTGTTGATATATTACGACTCTGCCAGACCACCCGATTTGTAAAGAAATTCATAAATCAGAGAAAAGAAGAAAAACCACAGCTGGCTTTAATTTGTGATCAACTGATTCCGATGAAGGAATTGGAAGATTCTATTAAAGGAAAAGTAACTGAAAATGGTGAACTCCGAGATGATGCCAGTCAGCAGTTAAAAAGCATCCGAAAAAAACTGAACTCGAAGAAAAATGATCTTCGTTCTACCATCAATCGTTTGATGCGCCAGGCAAACAAAGATGGAATGGCTTCTGATGAAGGAGCGACCATCAGAAACGGCAGGATGGTAATTCCGATTCAGGCAGAATTCAAAAGAAAGATCCAGGGATTTATTCATGATGTTTCTGCGACCGGACAAACCGTGTATCTGGAACCCGTAGAAGCTCTTCATCTGAATAATGAAATTCGACAGTTTGAAGTTGAAGAGCAGCAGGAAGTTGAGCGCATACTAAGAGAATTGACTAATCATGTTCGCTCTAATTCAGATTTCATCAAGCAAAACGCCAGAACTCTGGCTCAAATTGATGTGGTTGCTGCTAAAGCCAAGATCTCAATAAAACTGGAAGCTGAAGTACCAATTATTTCACCTCATTTTAATATCAAACTTAAGCAGGCATTTAACACAAATTTGTTGCTTAAGAACCTTGGTTTAAAAAAGGAAAAACGAGAGCAAATAGTCCCACTTCAACTAGATCTTACTTCTGATGAATTATGTTTGATGATCACGGGACCAAATGCCGGCGGGAAATCTGTTGCTATGAAAACGCTTGGTATTTCAGCGCTGATGGTTCAATCCGGTTTTGCCATTCCCGCTGATCCAACTTCAGAATTACCAATTTTTAATGGCTTTTTTGTGGATCTGGGAGATGATCAGTCTATTGAAAATGACTTGAGTACGTTTTCATCCCGATTAAAATGGATGCAGGAAACATTAGATAATTTCTCTCCTAAAAGTCTGGTAATGATCGACGAAGCTGCTGCCGGAACAGATCCTGAAGAAGGCGGAGCGTTGTTTCAATCCTTTATTGAACATTTACTCAGAAACCAATGTAAGGTGATCGTAACTACTCACCATGGTTCACTGAAGGTATTTGCTCACGAGCATGAAAAAGCGGTGAACGGTTCCATGGAATTTGATCAAGCATCATTATCTCCTACTTACAAATTCAAAAAAGGAATTCCGGGTAGTAGTTATGCTTTTGAGATCGCCCAACGGATGAAAATAAAACCGGAAGTTTTGCAACGATCCAGAACTTTATTGGGTGAAGCAAAAGACAAAATGGAATCTTTGATCACCGAATTGGAAACCAAAACCCAGCAGGCTGAAGAACTCAAAGCCAAATTTCAGAGTCTTAAATCAAAAGCCGAATCAGATCGTAATAAATATCTGAATAAACTGGATGGAGTAAATAAAGAGAAGGAGAAAATTCGACAAAAAGCACTTACGGAAGCTAAGTCCATTATGGATCAGGCAAACCGTAAAGTGGAGCAAGCAGTAGAACAGATCGTTGAAGAAAAGAAGACAGGAAAAAGAGCTCTGAAAAATATTCGCTCAGGAATCGATAAGGAAAAAGCGGATATCGAGCAGTCTTTAAATGAGATAAAAGAGAAAAGAGAAGCACGATTCAGAAAGTCCGAGAAACCTCCTTCTGTTGGTGATCATGTTCGTTTTCTGGATGGAAATACAACCGGGGAATTGGTTGAAGTAAAAGGAAATCAAGCTGTGGTACAAGCGGATGGATTACGACTCAAAACCAAATACAAAAATCTGATCAAGGTTGAAGTTCAAAAGAAAAAGAATAAACAAAAAGCCCGGAGCTCAGGTGTCATTCAAGGCGATTCTAAACTCAACGAAGCTGTAAAACCATCCATAGATCTTCGTGGTTTCCGTACCGACAAAGCCCTTGATGAAGTGATGCATTATATAGATCGTGCTGTATTCAGAGGAATGAATCAGGTTGAGATCGTTCATGGAAAAGGTGATGGGATTCTGAAAGATCAAATTCACTCCTACTTAAACGAACGTGATGATATCAAAAGCTTCAAACTTGCCGGCGAGGATTTTGGTGGTGCAGGATGCACTGTTGTTAAACTGCAATGAGCAATAACTCAAATATCAATTAAGAATGAGTCATTGCTGTCATTTCGAGTTGAATGAAGACAAAGTCTGAATGACCGAGAAATCTAACAGGTTACTAAACTTCGTTGAGATTTTTAGATTTCTCCCTCTGGTCGAAATGACAAACTTTTTCTTAGGTAAATAACTCGATAAAATAAACTACCCAACAACCACCTCGCTCCGATGCTCTGCGTTGGAGTAGTTGGTTCCGATGCAGAGCGCGTGGAATCAGTGGGAAATACGATAGTTTAGCATTATCGCTGCGGGATGAATCCCTTGCTAGCTAACTTGACTCAATATAGTCTTGTAAACTAAATCTATTCTGTTAACAAGTAAGGACTTTAGTCCGCAACGCTCTGTTAAATGACGATCTCTTCTATAGTTTCCACAAAAGCATTCAAAGTAAATTCTATATCCTCATCACTAAGTGCATTAGACAAGAAGAAAGCTTCGAACGGTGATGGTGGTAAATAGACTCCTCGTTTCAGCATTCCGTGGAATATCTTGCTGAATAATTCTTTGTCTGTTCGATTAGCATCAGCAAATGAAGTCACAGGTCCTTCACAATAGAATAAACCGATCATGGAACCCACTCTGTTTGCTGAAAATGTAACTCCGTGAGCTTCCAAGGTTTTTGTCATTCCTTCTGCAATTCGAGCTGATTTTCTTTCCAGATCTTCATATACATCAGGATTATTCTTCAGCTTCTTTAACATGGTTAAGCCCGCAGCCATCGCTAATGGATTTCCTGAAAGTGTTCCCGCCTGATAAACCGGTCCGGTTGGAGCAACGTATTCCATGATCTCCTTCTTTCCACCATAAGCACCAACAGGAAGTCCTGCGCCGATGATCTTTCCATAAGTCACAAGATCGGCAGTCACTCCATACACTTTTTGAGCTCCTTCGAAATCAACACGAAATCCGGTCATTACCTCATCGAAGATCAACACAATGTTATGTTCATCACATAACGTTCTCAAGTCTTGGAGAAATCCTTCTACCGGAGGAATACATCCCATATTTCCGGCAATGGGTTCTAAAATGATCGCTGCAATATCATCACTATTTGCTTCAACTAACGCTTTTACGGAGTTGATATCATTGTAATCAGCATTCAATGTATCTTTTGCTGTTCCTTCCGTTACGCCCGGACTGCTTGGCTGTCCCATAGTTAAAGCGCCGCTTCCGGCTTCTATCAGAAAAGAATCTCCATGACCGTGATAACATCCTTTAAATTTGATGATCTTATTCTTTCCGGTAAACCCTCTGGCGACCCGAATGGCGCTCATAGTTGCTTCGGTTCCGGAATTTACCATTCTGATCTTATCAATTCCCTGAACGGAGCTTGTTATCAATTCTGCCATTTCAACTTCTAACTGAGTTGGCGCACCAAAAGAAGTCGATCCCAAAGCAGTCTCACGAACAGCATCTACAATATCAGTATCCGCATGACCCAGAAGCATTGGTCCCCATGACCCGATAAAATCTATGTATTTATTTCCATCCTCATCAAAAAGATAAGCACCTTCTGCGCGCTTTATAAAAACCGGAGATCCGCCTACACTATTAAATGCCCGAACCGGAGAATTCACTCCACCCGGAATTACTTTTTGTGCTCGTTCGAATAATGCTTTGCTGTTGGTGTTTTCCATGGGTAAATATTCTTACAACTTATTATTTGAGCGTATGCGATACGCTCCTACTTTTCAAAATTATCTGTTGATGATCTTTGCAGCTTCTTTAGCAAAATAGGTCGCTATCAGATCGGCACCTGCTCGTTTAAATGCCAATAGTGATTCCATCATCGTTTCTTCTTCGTTCAGCCAGCCTTGCTTTGCTGCTGCTTTTATCATCGCATATTCTCCGGAAACATTATAAACTGAAACAGGGATATTGAAATTATCTGATACGGCTTTTACTACATCCAGATAAGGCATTCCCGGTTTTACCATTACGATATCAGCTCCTTCTTCGATGTCTTGCTCCACTTCACGAAGTGCTTCCTGTAAATTCGCAGGATTCATTTGATAGGTTTTCTTGTCTCCGAATCCCGGGGCTGAATCCAATGCATCTCTGAATGGTCCATAAAAAGACGAGGCGTATTTTGCACTGTACGCCATTATTCCTGTGTTTGAGAATCCGGCTTCATCTAGTGCTTTTCGTATTTCTCCAATTCTTCCGTCCATCATATCAGATGGAGCTACCATATCAGCGCCGGCTTTTGCATGACTTACTGACATTTTTGTTAAAACTTCCACAGTTTCGTCATTCAGAATTTCTCCATCTTCAACAATTCCATCATGACCGTATGAAGAGTATGGATCCAAAGCTATATCAGTCATGATAAAAAACTCAGGATGAGATTCTTTGATAAAACGAATGCTTTCCTGCATCAATCCCGAATCATTTAGTGCTTCCGTTCCTTTGTTATCTTTTTTCTCATCCGGAACTTTCACAAACAATAAAACCGACCTGATCCCAACTTCAGCTAATTCATCCAGCTCGGGCTGTAACCTATCAAGCGAATAGCGAAAATAATCCGGCATGCTTTCGATCTCTTCCTTTATTCCGCTTCCTTCAACAATAAATAACGGAGCTATAAAGTCGGCCGGACTCAGTGAATTCTCTTCAACCATCGCTCTGATGGCTGGATTAGTTCTAAGTCGTCTAAGTCGTGTATTTGGAAAACTCATATTTGATCTTCTAAATTTTTTAAAACTTCAGTCCAATATAATATTCTGTCTGTTTCTTTCACCAAGTCATTCCTGCGAAGGCAGAAATCTGGATCTCATATGTGAAGCACATCCAGATTCCGGGCATACGCAGCGGGATGACTACTTGCTCACCCAATCAACGGGGTTTTTCAGCCGCTGTAATAATCGTTCTTCTTCTGACCCTTCTTCAGGAGTGAAATTATAATCCCAACGCACTCTTGGTGGCAAACTCATCAGGATGGATTCAATACGTCCTTTTGTTTTAAGACCAAAAAGTGTTCCTCTGTCATGAATCAGATTAAATTCCACATATCTCCCTCTGCGAATTTCCTGCCAATATCTTTGCGCTTCACTAAACTCTATATCCTTTCTTCGCTTCAGGATCGGAAGATAAGCATCCGTAAAACCGAACCCTGCTGTTTTAGCAAACTCAAATAGATCATGAGACGACATCTCATCCGTCGGACGGATATAATCAAAAAAGATCCCGCCGATTCCTCTGGATTCTTCTCTGTGGTGATTCAAAAAGTAGTTATCACACTCTTCTTTAAACTTAGGATAGAAACTCTCATCAAATCGATCACAGATATCTTTATGTGTTTTGTGAAAATGAACAGCGTCTTCATCAAACAAATAGTAAGGCGTCATATCAGCTCCGCCACCAAACCAAAGATCTTTCAGCGTCTCTGATTCACGATCGTAAAGTTCAAAATATCTGTAGTTGGCATGTACCGTTGGAGCAAACGGGTTTTGAGGGTGAAGAACTAATGAAATACCGGAAGCAAAAAAACTGGCTTCATCCACTTCAAACTTTTCCTGCAGAGCTTTGGGAAGTTCTCCACCCACAACCGAGTAATTTACTCCTCCTTTTTCAATTACCGCTCCATCGCTTATAACCCTTGTGCTTCCATAGCCAAATCCGTCTCTGGTCCAGTCATCAATTTGAAATTTAGCTGTTCCATCAATGGCTTCCACTTTTTCGCAAATATGTTCTTGAACATCAGAAACAAATTTAATGAACTCCTCTTTTTTTGAAACCAAATTGCTCATTATGATCTATAATTTTTCACAGCGTCTACAAAAGCTTTTGCGTTTTCAACCGGGACATTTGGAAGTATTCCATGACCAAGATTTGCAACATAATTTTGTGGACCAAATCTGTTGATCATCTCAGTCGCTTCGTTTTGAATGACTTCAGGATCACACAGCAATTTTGAAGGATCAAAGTTCCCTTGAACTACCTTTCCATTGGCAAACTCACGAGCTTTTTCAGGAGTGCATCCCCAGCCGATTCCCAGCCCGGTTACATTAAGTTCGCTGAACTCGGAGTACGCCCATTCCGCATCTTTACAAAACATGATCAACGGAACGCCATAATCTTCTGCCGCAATAGCCTTCAAACATGGAAGTGCATATTCTTTGAAATCATCCGGTCCTAAAGCAGCTGCCCAGGATTCAAAGATCTGTAATGCCTGCGCTCCCGCTTTTACCTGCTGATGAAGATAGTTGATCGTTAGTTTTGTCATCATTTCCAGTAGCTTTTTCCCGGCTTTTGGCTGCGAAAACAAAAATGATTTTGCAGTAGAAAAAGTTTTAGAGCCCTGACCTTCAACCAGATAACAGAACAACGTCCACGGAGCACCAGCAAATCCTATCAGTGGAACTCTGCCGTCTAATTCCTTACGAGTTAAAGTCAGCGCGTCGTACACATAGCTAAGTTGTTCTTCCGCAGGAATGATCTTTATCTGTTCCACTCGTTCTGCAGTACGAACCGGATCCGGTAAATATGGTCCGAATCCAGGCTTTAGTTGTACTTCAATATCCAGACATTCGATCAGTACCAGAATATCCGAAAACAAAATGGCGGCATCTGTCCCAACAATATCGATTGGCTGAATGGTAATTTCACTTGCCAATTCAGGAGTTTTTACTCTTTCAAAAAAGCTGTACTTCTCCTTTATAGCCATGTATTCCGGCAAATATCTTCCAGCCTGACGCATCATCCAAACCGGAGGTCTGGGAGTTTCCTTTCCGGCTAAAGTATCCAGAAATAAAGTGTTTTTAAGTTCGGGAAATGACATTCTTATATTTTTGATTTATAGTTTCCACCAGATCAGCAAATGTGAAATTATCCGGTGTAACAATTAGTCGTTCGTATGATTTTTTTACGGCTTCTGCTGTAGTGCTTCCGATGCAAAATACCGTTTTCAATTTTTTGGGATCATTTTGCTTACAGAAGGAATTAAATGCGCTTGGGCTTAAAAAAACCACTGCATCAAATTCTGAAAGATCTACAGTTGTTGGTGTCAATAAAGTCTCATAGACTTCGAGCTTTTTAACCAAACATCCTTCCTTTTGTAATAGATCCCCAAGTTCTGAATCGCCCAAGTTCCCGCAAAAATGGATCACATTCTTTACAGGATGTTTCGCAATTTCATGAGCTAAACTTTCTGTTGTAAAGTTTTTAGGAACCAAAGCCTTAATTCCAAGTTCGGCCAACTTTTCTGAAGTTGACGATCCCACTGCAAAAACGAATTCCGGGATTTCCAGTTCTTCCAGCTTTTTGCCTATCGATTCCACTGCCTTTTTACTCGTAAACACCCAAGCATCAGATTTTATCTCTTTGACTTTTTCTGTATCAAAGTCCTTTATCTGAACATCTATAAAAGGAATATCAGCGAACTCGAATTTAGCGCGCTTTAGAACATCAAGGTGTTTCGGTTTGATTTTATGTGTAAAAAGGATCTTTGGCATGGCATCTGATGTCAGTTACCATTAAGAAGATCAGCTGCACCTTCGTTGATTACTTTTTTTGCGAATTCTGCTCCCAAAGTTTCATTCGCATTTCTTAATTCGATCTCTTCCTTAATATCCACCCTTTGCTTTCCATCAACGGACAAAACTGCTCCTTTAAAAAACAGCTTACCATCTTTCACTTCAGCTAAAGCTCCAACCGGAGATGAACAACCTGCATCCAATGTCCTTAAAAACGCTCGTTCTATATCTACGCAAATTCTGGTGTTGTCATCATTCAGCACAGATACAATTTCAGAATATATAAAGTCTTCTTTAGAAACTATCCCTATTGCTCCTTGCGAAGGCGCAGATATCATCCACGGTAATTCTTTGCTGATTCTCTCGCCTAATCCCAATCTTTCCAAACCGGCATGAGCAAAAATAGCCCCGTCCCAACCAAGAGTATCAACTTTATTTAACCTGGTAGGCACATTTCCACGAAGATCAACAACTTCATCTTCAGGATATTTGTTCTTCCAGAATGCCGATCTTCTGATGCTCCCTGTGGCAATAGTTCTGGAAGTATTTCCTTTCTTATAGTTCAATGGCTCTACAAGTACGTCAATAGGATTTGCTCTTTCAAGTACTGCGTTTAGCTGTAATCCATCTTCAAAAATTGTTGGAACATCCTTTAGTGAATGCACTGCGAGATCTATTTTACCGTCCAGTAAAGCTTCATCCAGTGCTTTTGTGAATACACCTTTGTCGCCCAGTTTATGAAGTGGCAGATCTTGTTCCTTATCACCAAACGATTCTATCTCAACAAGCTCGGTTTGTACATCGAGGGCGTTTAGTTTTTTAGCAACCAGATTTGATTGCCAAAGTGCAAGCTTACTTCTGCGTGTGCCTATTTTAAGCTTCATTTCGAAGCTCCTCTAATTCATTCTCAATTCTGTTGATATGAATCGCCATTACTTTTTTCTTGATCCGGCCGGTAAGCTTTTCGATGACCTCAAAGGCTTCTCGATCCACTTTATTTTTGATGCGGTCTAGTTCGTGGTCAGTAATGGAACTCAAGTGATGATCGATCTCTTTGATCCTTGGAAGAACGTAATTATTCCGCTCGATCGAATGTTCATACTGATCTAATTCCTCAGCAATAATTTTTTCTACCGCAGGAATTGACTTCTTACGATTCTCAATCGCTTCTTTATTTGCAAGATGTATAGAATCCATATCAACCAAAGTTACGTTCTCTATTTGAGAAACACTTTCTTCTACATTTCTCGGCACACTCAGGTCAAATATTAAACGCGCTTTACCATCTTTCGGAAAATGCTCTTTTTTCAGGATCGGAGAAGTTGCACCTGTTGCTGTTATGATCAGGTCCGAATTTGCAACTACAGATTCCAGTTCATCAAAAGTGTGAGCTTTAATATCGAATGAGGACGCCAGACTTTGAGCCCGCTCTATGGTTCTGTTGATCACAGAAATATGCTCAGCTCCATTTGAGACCAGATTTTTACAGGTCACTTTGCCCATCTTCCCTGCACCCAGCAACAAGATATTAACATTGCCAAGGTCTTTGAAATGATCTAATGCTAATTGAGTCGCAACAAATCCAACCGACGCCATCCCTCTACCGAAATCAGTTTCAGTACGCACTCTTTTATGAGCTCTAAAAACGGATTGCATCAGCTGGTGGAACTCACCTGAAAGATTCTTTTTAGATTCTTTGTAAGCTTTTTTTAGTTGTTGGATGATCTGAACATCACCAAGAACTTGTGAGTCTAGTCCAACTCCCACTTTAAATAAATGCTGATAAGCTTCTTCTTCAGAATAGCTGTATCCGTGCTTACTGAAAAAGTCTGCATCGGTATTTGTGGCCTTACATAATGCTGAAACGAGTACATCCGGATCGCAAAACGCATATAACTCTGTTCGATTGCAGGTATCCAGAATAATAACACCACCGGGAATATTTCTGGTATTGAACTCCAGAAATTCACGTCTTTGTTTATCAATAAAGAATAACTCACGAATAGAAACCTCACTTTTCCAGTGAGAAATACCTATTGCTGAAAATCTCATATCTGCTTAAAAATAGTTTGGACCAAATTCACGCTAAAATAAGATCTGAATGTGAAGATTATATGAATTCAGATAAATTTTTCGCGCCGTCCACACAGTCTGAGACAGAAACTCCCCAGCGGTAATTTCCACCAATATAAAACCCTTCATTTTCTTTCTGAAATCTGTTCATTGAATCCTCTACTGATGCAAAATCAACGTGAAATTGAGGAATAGCTTTTTTCCATAATTTTGAAGAAACCATTTCAGCGCCGCCTTTCACATTCATGATTGTCGAAAACTCTTCAATAACTTCCTTCTCAATAACCCTGATATCCTGATCGATCACTTTTATATCGTGAGAACCACCTGTCATCAGGTTTACATGCACATATTCGTCTTCTGTTTGGTCAGGGAAGATGTTTGATTTCCAAATCGCCCCGAGTAACCTGATGTTTTCTTTTCTCAGAACCAAAAACCCAAATCCGTTTTCAGGCAGGTTCAGATCTTCTTTTTTAAACACCAATTGTGTTGAAAGCATCGGCGAATAGTTGATCTCTGACAAACTGTTTTCCAATTTCTGATCATCCGTTTTCAATACTTCTTTCAAAACATAGGCCGGAAGACAGCTTACAACCTTATCAAAAATGTATTCGTGATCAGCGGTAGTCACTTTGAAATTGCTTTGCTGAACCTGAAGGCTTTTTACTTCTTCATGAATAATTGAATCTTGCAGACGTTCGGTTAGTTTATCGGTTAATTGTTGAACACCCTTTTTGAAAGAGATCACTTTAGGTTTAAAAGATGATTTTTCTTTTCGGGATTTCAGAAACCCTTTAACGATTGAACCATAATCCTGTTCAAAATCAGCTAGTCTACCGATCAATTTATTTTTGCTGAGGGAGTAAATATCCCCCGCATAAATTCCGGAGAAAAAAGGATCTGCGAGATATTCGACGGCTTCTTTACCAATTCGTCTTTCCAGAAAAGAGCCGATACTTTCATCAGCATCAGAGTTCAATGATTTCTTAAGTGGCTCGGAAAAAAGCTTTTTCTTTCCTTTCCAGCTAAGCACATCAGAAAACAGAAAGGAAATCGGATTCTGCTTAATCTTTTTCAGTTCTCCGTTCTTAACAATAAATCTGGTTTTTGAACCTTCAGACATTGAAAGCACTTCGTCTTCAAGACCAAGGTCTGTAATCATTTCAGAAACAGAACCAGTTTTATCCCTGATCGTGTTAGGTCCAAAATCAAAAACAGAATATTGATTCGGTTCAGATCGAATTACCCCACCCGGGCTTTCCTGAACTTCAAAAAGAGTTACTTCAAAACCTTTCTTTTTCAAATACCAGGCTGTGGACAAACCTGAAATACCTCCTCCAAGTACTGCAATAGTATTTGAGGAAGAAGTACTCATTTAAACGCGTTCTAACTCAGGAGCTATTTCCAGTGCTTTTCTGCTCCAGTCTTCAAGAGCGTCGATCCAAAGATCGTTGTCATTGATACAAGGAATCAAAACCAGATCTTCTCCCCCGGCTTCTATAAAATCTTCTTTTCCTCTGATGCCGATCTCTTCCAGAGTTTCAATACAATCCGATACAAAAGCCGGACAAACTACTGCTACTTTCTTCTTGCCTTCTTTTCCAAGACGTTCAAGTTCTTTGTCGGTAGCCGGCAACAACCACGGATCAACTCCTAACTTTGATTGAAAAGCCGTGCTGTATCTGGACTCATCCAGATCAAGATATTCAACAACCTGTTTTGTGGTCATAAGATCCTGGTGACGATAGCAAAACTGATGAGCCGGCGAACTTACTTCGCAACAGTTTTCACATTTCAGGCAGTGATCTCCGGTGATATCTCTTTTCTTAATATGACGCTCAGGCACTCCGTGATAAGAAAAGAGAATATGATCAATATCATCGGTGATATACGGCTTCATGCTTTCCGCCAACGCCTTAATGTATTTCGGATCGTTGAAGAATGGATCTTTTATTACAGTATGTAAGTGAGGAAACTTAGCCAGAATAACATCTTTGGTTTTTTCTATCACTGTTTCTGACGTCGCCATCGCATATTGCGGATACAGCGGGACTAAAAATACGGTTTCGAGTTCAGGATTTTGCTTTAGAAGATCTTCAATCCCTGCTTCGATAGATGGATTTCCATATCTCATTCCGATACTTACGGGGATATCATCACCCAGTCTTTGCTTCAATTTAGCTTCCACCTGTTCAGTGATAACGATCAACGGAGAACCGTCTTCCCACCAGATCAACTCATAAGCTTCTCCAGATTCTTTAGGTCGAAATGGCAATATTGCTCCTTCTACGATCATCTTTCTGATAATTTCGGGAGCATCAATTACCCTTTTATCCATCAAAAATTCTCTCAGATAAACCTTAACATCTTCCGGTTCAAAACTATCCGGAGAACCCAGATTCACTAAAAATATTCCTGTCTTTGATTTAGCCATGCCTGAAATTTTATCTACTTTATGTACAGTTAATTAATAACTCACTTTTTTGTGAATTTTTTATGAAGTCTGCTGAATTAGATTCTGTATTAATTATTGGTTGTGGTTGGGTAGGAACTAAGCTTGCAACAACTTTGATCTCCCAAAATATCAACGTTTTTGGAACTACCCGTTCCTCTGAAAAAGCTTCTTCCCTTCGCTCTTTGGGAATAGTACCTATCATTTTTGATCTGGAAAAAGAAGACGCCACCCAAACTGATCTTCCCAAAGTTGATGCCGTTGTCATTTCAGTTTCTCCGGGAAGAGGTGAACAGCGATCTCAGTATCCAAATCACATCCAAAAACTCAGTAAACTTCTTGCTTCAACAAACCAACAAGTGATCATGTATAGTTCCACATCAGCCTATAATGGAAAGATGAGAATTGTTACGGAATCGGACTCCCTTCCTGATCCGAAAAGTGATAATATAATTCTTGCTGCTGAAGGTGAATTAAAAACAATCATTCCAGAATCTGTCATTCTTCGTTTGGGCGGACTTTTTGGCTCAGACCGACATCCCGTTAAATATCTCGCCGGGCGTGAAGGAATTTCAAGTGGTTATGCACCTGTAAATCTGGTTCACAGAGAAGATGTTATTGCTGCTACAATTTCTGTTCTATCCCACAAAACCCAGAACGAGATCTTTAATGTTTGCTCCGATCATCATCCAACCAAAGAAGAACTCTATACCAAACTTGCCGATAAATCAGGACTGGAAACACCGTCTTTTGATTCAGGTGGATCTGATGAGAAACTGGTAGATGGCAGCAGAATCAAAAAAGAGTTGGGGCTTGAGTACAAGCATAATGATCTGTTTTCGTACACTCCTGATGAGTCATTTTTCTCCTGAGCTGTCATTTCGTGTGGAACGAGAAATCTAAATATCTGCTCTAAAGAAATTTTTTAGATTTCTCCCTTTGGTCGAAATGACAAGAGCACCCATTCTCTATATCTAAGCCAACTAATTTGAAATTTGGGTGTTGAATGTTGGTTATTGTTTTTGGAAAGCTCCTTCTTCTTCCAGCACCTCAATGGTTTCAACAGCTCTTCGTAAATGGGGAATCACAATGCTTCCACCAACAATTAGCGCCACATTCATAGCATCCAGAATTTCCTCTTTGGTGGAACCGGTTTTAGCACATTGCTCCAAATGATAATCGATACAATCATTACATCGAAGAACGGAAGAAGCAACAAGTCCAAGCAACTCTTTGGTTTTGGAATCCAACGCGCCATCCCGGTAGGTGTTGGCATCCATGTTAAAGAACCGTTTGATTCCAAGATGTCCGGCATTTAGGGTTTTCTCGTTTAATTCTGCTCTCTCTTCACGGAAAGCTTGTAGTCGGTTTTTATCGGTATTATTCATTTTCTGATTAGGTTTAGCCACAAAAGCACAAATGAAGTTGCGCATTAAATTCTTCGGAAAATACTGATTGTGTAGGTAAGTAGATATGGGAATAAGGTACTTACTCTACTTATCCACATATCTACTTATTTACTTATTTACTTATTTACTTATTTACTTTTAATGATTCTGTGACTTCCAAAAATTTCATTTTGTGATTTGATTAATTAGTCGCAATTTTAAAAAGAAACACACCCCTAAATCCCCTCTCCAGAGGGGACTTCTTATTAATGTTCAGAAAAAAAGATCCAAAACATAAACTGGTCGTAATCGGTGACAGCCTTTCTCAAGGTTTTAATAACGGTGGTATTTACCGTACCGACATCAACTTTCCTTCTTTTATAGCAAGATGTTTTGAGCCAGCTCCTCGATTTGATCAACCTAATTTTACTGCCCAAGCCGGAATTCCGATCAATCTTGAAGTTTTAATTCGTGGACTTTCGGAGGAATTTGGCAGCGAGATCGACTGGAGAGAATATATCCCTGCGGCTAATCATACCTTCAGAACCCTGAAACGAATTAAGAAGTATTGGGAAGGAGGAATGAAGAACTTGAAAGTTAATCAGCTAACTCCATACCACAATCAGGCTATTTGGGGATTTGCCATCAACGATTCCTGGATAGTAAATGAGCGAAAAAGCAGAGAATACATTCAAAACAATAAAGAAAGTTTTTCTGTTTTTGGTGTACTTCCCGAACACGCAAAGTATACAACTTCCAGATTAGTGCTTAATCCGACGCTTGGAAATCAATTCGAAGAGAATTCTCAAATCGATAATGCAAAAGTACTTCAGGAAGATGGTGGGATTGAAAACCTGACCGTTTGTTTAGGTCATAATAATGCACTAGGAGCTGTTGTAAATTTGAACCTGACTTGGTCGGAACCGGAAGACATGAAAGCTTTTACACCGAACAGAAAGCATTCTATTTATCGCCCGGAGCATTTTGAAATGGAATACAGGGAACTAGCTGAACGAATCTCAAAGATCGGAGCAAAACGGGTTTTTGTACCTACCATCCCGTATCCCACTATTCCACCGGTAATTCGAGGCGTAAATTCCAGCGTTTCAAAAAAAGCCTTAGGTTATTTCGATTACTACACACGTTTCTGGATCTGGGATGAGGACTTTGATCCTGAGAAGCATCCATTTCTTACAAAAGATGAAGCCATTCAAATTGATATGGCAGTGGATGAATTCAACAACATCATTAAAAAAGTGGCCAAAGAATATGATTGGTTTGTAGTCCCGGTTGCCCGAAATGTTGCCGGAATGGCTAACAGAAGACTGGGCGGAGAATTATTACGAGGTTATCCTAAAGAATTTGTTAACGCTTTAAAAAGAAACCCTGCAACCGCTCATTTGGTAAATCACAAGGATGAAGCCACGATCAACACAGAATTTCTAAGACTGGATAAAGACAAAAAGATCATAAAAGGTGGAATTTTTAGTCTGGATGGATTACATCCTACAACTATTGGTTACGGATTGATGGCAAATGTGTACTATATTTCAATGGTACAGGCCGGTGTTAAATTTCAAAAGAAAATGGATTGGGATCATATCATTGCTGAAGATTCACTGATCACAAACCCACCTGTTCTGCTCAAAGAACTCCGGTCTGTTCTTGGGTATCTCGCACTTGGCAATCAGGAACGGTTTCTCAAGATTGGAAAAAGCATTTTCACACAGGTTTTTGAACACTTATCTACCGGAGATCAGAAAAATTAATATTATGAGAAAAATCTTTTTCCCTTTTTTAATTGCTTTCTTATTTAGCAGTTTTTTAATGTCGCAATCCCTTTATTTAGATAAAGAACGATTTGCTCTTGCCATAACCCCGACGTTTTCTTTTGCTGAAGACATTTCAATTATTTCAATAGGAACTTCGTTTTCAATAAATAAGAAATTAGATATCACATTTCAGTATTCGAAAATACATCTTCAGGAATCTGAAGAACAATCAGCATCTGATGCTGACGGAATCAACGGCAGTCTAACCTTATGGGGAAGTAAAGCTCAAGAAGACTTTCCCATTGAAATTGCTCTCTCAATTTTAGGTTCTTATGCTGATTATGATGATTTCAACGCATCCAGTTTTGGGGCTGGACTTACTTTTGCTTACAAAGAAGAACAACCAAAAACATTTAATACAATTCCTTTATTCGGAGTTTCTTTCATTCCTTTTAGCCAGGTTTCCGGAAGTGGGAATACATTTGTTTCAGATGAAAAGTTTTTTCTATTTCAGTTTGGAGTCGGGATATTTGCAAATATCCTCAATCAAAGCAAATTTGTTATAAATCCTGCAGTTTCTTTAGACACTTCCTCAAACTTTGGTGCCTCCTTATCTGCCTCATTTATATTTTAAATTATAGCCAATCCTACTTTTAATTTTATTTAGATTTATTCTACATAAAGGTTGTGGTCGTTTGAAAAAGTTCTTAACTTAGATTCGTTCTAAATAAAACTTACAACTACAATTCTTCAAAAAACGATGAATCTATCAAAAAGCCTGCTGATTCTTGCGGCGTTTATTTTCACCATTTCATGCGATACTAATAATACTAACGACGAGATCGCTACTCCTGATTCTTATGAATTTACCCGATCTGGGCAATCGACTGTTTCGTTCTCAGGACAAACAACCAGAATTAAAATGGCTACTGAGCTTTCCGTTGCCATGACAGACTTTGATAATTCAACAGAAGAACTTTTACTGGAAATGTATCGCAATGAAACCGCCAACGGTGGAGACGCAAATCCTTATTCTGATGCTGACTTAAACGCTGCAATAAAAAGTGTAAAGAGTAAAGTGGCTGCTTCTACTGATTTTTTCTCTACTAATACTGCAACCAGTGTTGAATTAAAAAATCAATTTGAAACATGGATCTCGGCTCAGATAAATGAAGTATTTCCTAATCAGAATGTAGAAGCTCAGCCCGGAATAGCAGGGCAAATTGCTGACGGAACATCTACAAGATATGTAAGTGCAAAAGGGTTTGAGTACAATCAAATGCTTGCTAAAGGATTGATCGGAGCTTTAATGGCGGATCAAATTCTGAATAACTATGTAAGCGTTTCGGTATTAGATGCAGGAAATAATGTTGAAGAAAATACAGCTAAAGTTACTCTGGATGGAAAAGCTTACACAAACATGGAGCATAAGTGGGATGAAGCATATGGTTACTTATTTGGTGTATCGCAAAACAAAGCTAAGCCATTAGCCACTATTGGTGAAGATGATGACTTCCTGAACGAATATGTTGGAAAAGTTAACAGCGATCCTGACTTCGAAGGAATAGCTCAGGAAATTTTTGATGCCTATGCTTTAGGTCGTGCAGCAATTGTTGAAAATGACTATGACCTCAGAGACGAACAAGCTACTATTCTCAGAAACAGAATTTCTACAGTTCTGGCAGTAAGAGCAGTATATTATTTAGAATCAGGAATTAATGCTTTACAGGAAACTCCAACCAATTATGGTGCGGCGTTTCACGATCTCTCTGAAGCATACGGTTTTATGTTCAGTCTTCAATTCAGCAGAGTTCCAAATACGGACGATTCCTATTTAACCAAAGCAGAAATTGATGGTTTTTTAGCTGCTCTTGAAGAAGGAAATGGATTGTGGGATGTTCAGGTTGAAACATTGCAAAATATCTCAACATCTATTGCTTCAAAATTCAATTTCACTATTGAAGAAGCTGCAAACTAAACTTAAAGAACCAAGCTGCTAATAATTGTATTGGCAGCTTTTTTTATTTTTATATGAAACGTTATCTCTTTCTATTTTTATCGGTTTCACTTTTGGTTTCAAGCTGTACAGAAACGAACCCATCAGGACCAGACCCTGACGATTTTGATCGAAAAGCCATTCTTGAAAACTGGGCTGAAAATATCATTATTCCTGCTCTGACTGACTTTTCACAAAAGACAGAATCCCTCAAAACTGCCGGTAATAATTTTGCAGAAAATCCCAGTCAACAAGCTTTAGAAGCTCTTCGTGATGAATGGAAAACCGGATACCTTGCTTGGCAACAGGTGTCCATGTTCGAGACCCCTAAAACAATGGAAATTCGTTTCCGAAACAATCTAAACATTTACCCGGTCGATACTGCAAAAGTAAAAGAGAATATCGGGCAAGGAGAGTATAATTTGAATCTTCCTTCTCAGATAGATCAACAAGGTTTTCCGGCTCTGGACTATTTGCTTTACGGATTGGCAGAAAGTGATTCAGAAATTCTCGCTTTTTATAATTCCGGAGAAAACTCTTCTGATTACCGAAATTATGTAGTGGATTTGGTTACCAGAATCGACTCACTCACAGATATAGTTTTAAATGACTGGAATTCAAGTTATCGCCATGAGTTTGTAAATAATTCAGGAAACGGAGCCAACTCATCCATCGACATGATGGTAAATGATTATATCTTTTACTATGAAAAGAACCTTAGAGCAGGCAAAATCGGAATTCCTGCCGGTGTTTTTTCCGGAACTCCACTTCCTCAAAATGTAGAAGGTGTTTACAGCCGTGAATTCTCGAAAGAACTATTTCTGGAGTCGTTAACTGCAACTCAGAACTTCTTTAACGGGAAGCATTTTAATTCAGAAACTACCGGATCAAGCCTGAGTAATTATCTGGATTTTCTTAATACCATAAAAAACGGTACTGACCTGACCCAGCTTATCAATCAGCAGTTCGAAGCAAGTAGAACAAAAGCCCAAAATTTGAATTCCAGTTTTGTTGATCAGGTTGAGACGAATAATTCTTTAATGCTGCAAACTTATGATGAGCTCCAAAAAAATGTAATCCTCATGAAAGTGGATATGCTTCAGGCATTAAATATTAATGTAGACTACGTGGATGCTGACGGTGATTGATCTTTGAGTACAGCTTCAATTAATACATATCTTAATTCTTATTCGAAAGCCGCTCCTCTAGCGGTTTTTCGTGTTTTTTTCGGCTTGTTAATGCTCATAAGCATTGTTCGGTTTGCACTAAACGGATGGATACAAAAACTGTATATCGAACCGGATTTCTTCTTCTCCTATTATGGCTTTGAATGGGTTCAACCACCCGGCGAATGGACCTATTTAATTTTTGCAGTATGTGGGCTTTCTGCCATTTTTATTTCACTGGGATTCAAATACAGATTTGCTGTCATTACTTTTTGCCTCAGTTTTACTTTTATAGAACTGATGGACAAAACCACCTATCTAAATCACTATTATTTCATCAGCATTCTCAGTTTTTTGATGATATTTCTGCCGGCAAATTCCTACTTCTCTGTTGATGCAGCCAGAAACCCAACACTTAAGGCTGAGTTTATACCAAGCTGGACAATCGATGTTATTAAATTGCTTTTGTTTATTGTTTACTTCTATGCAGGATTAGCAAAATTGAATTCAGACTGGCTTTTTCAGGCAATGCCTTTAAAGATCTGGCTTCCAGCAAAATATTCCATTCCATTACTCGGCGATCTGTTGCAACAATCCTGGGTGCATTTTGCTTTTGCATGGGGAGGTGCTCTTTATGATCTGTCTATTCCTTTTCTACTTCTGATCAAACGTACCAGAATCTTCGCTTTTATTCTTGTCGTTATCTTTCACATTCTAACCCGGATTCTATTTCCAATTGGAATGTTTCCTTACATCATGATCATAAGCGCTTTGATCTTTTTTGATGCCGGATTACATACCCGAATTCTTGACCGTATTTCCACATTCCTCAAAATAGATCTAGATGCTTTTAACAACTCTGAGCGATATTCTTTTAAAAGCTCAATATCCAAGAAATTCAGTCTTAGCATTCTAGGTGCATTCTTCCTTTTTCAACTCTTATTTCCATTCAGATATTTGCTGTATCCGGGAGAATTATTCTGGACTGAAGAGGGTTACAGATTTTCATGGCGGGTAATGCTTATTGAAAAAGCAGGATATGCAAATTTCAAGGTTGTAGATTCGGAAACGCAGAAAAGATTTTACGTAGATAATACTGAGTTTTTGACTCGCTTTCAGGAGAAGCAGATGTCAACCCAGCCAGATTTCATTCTTGAATATGCACACCATCTGGAAGAATATTATCAGAATCGGGGAATCGAAGATCCCGAAATTTATGTTGAGAGTTTTGTTGCTCTTAATGGCAGAAGAAGCGCGCCATATATTGATCCTGAAATCGATCTCACAACAATTAAAAGAAATTTGAAACCCAAAAAATGGATACTTCCTTTCAACGATGAGATTAAAGGACTTTAGCATATTCGTAATATTTTGCCTTATCTCTGTTCCTGCATTTAGTCAGTATTCTATTTCGGGATACATAACAGATAAGGTAACCGGTGAACCTTTGTCGGAAGTTACTATTTTTGAGGAGAATTCCGGGGAATCCTATGAACCGAATGAAGAAGGATATTTTCAGATTGCAAATCTATCCTATGGAAATTACAACTTGTTCTTTTTTGCTTTAGGGTATGAGATCACGAACAGAGTAATACAATTAGGATCTGAGAACGAAGTCCTGAATATCAAGTTAAGTAAGCTCTCGGGTGAACTTTCTGAGGTAGCTGTTGTAAACCAAAGAGAGCGGATCTTTTCTATAAAACGACTTCGTGAAGTGGAAGGAACTTCTATTTATGCCGGTAAAAAGAATGAAGTTGTTGATCTAAGCCAAATGACAGTAAACACTTCTTCAAATAATGCCCGTCAAATTTACAGTCAGGTTTCAGGTTTAAATATTTTTGAGTCTGATGACGCCGGATTACAGCTAAACATCGGAGGACGTGGACTGGATCCTAACCGATCTTCCAACTTCAATATTCGACAAAATGGATACGATATAAGCGCTGATGTTTTGGGTTATCCCGAAAGTTATTACACACCTCCCGCCGAGGCGCTCGAAGAAATTCAGGTCATCCGCGGAGCAGCTTCGTTACAGTACGGGACGCAATTCGGAGGCTTAGTTAACTTTAGAATGAAATCTCCGGTTGAAAACAAAGTTGCCGAATTCACAGCCCGTCAAACCGTTGGCTCAAATGCTCTGTTTACGTCTCACAACAGTTTGAGTGGCACTTATAAAAAACTAGGTTATTACGGATATTATAATCGGAAATCCGGGAACGGATTTCGTCCAAATTCTGAATTTGAGTCTGACAATATCTATTTATTTACAGAATACTCTTTATCTGAGAAAACTTCTGTTAGTACCGATTTCACTTACCTGAACTATTTGGCTCAACAACCCGGCGGACTTACTGATGCTCAATTTTACACCGATCCCAATTTCAGCAACAGAGAAAGAAATTGGTTCGAAGTTGACTGGAAGCTGGCATCTATAAAGCTTGATCATAGATTTACGTACCAAAGTCGCCTGAGTGTTACTGCCTTCGGATTAAATGCTTCCAGAAAATCCGTTGGTTTCAGAACAAACAGAGTTTCTCAACAAGACGACCCAAATGAACCACGTGATCTGATCTTAGGTGACTTCAATAACTGGGGAGTGGAGACGAGGTATCTGCAACGGTATAAACTCGGAAACAAAAATGCGGTCTTTCTTATAGGATCAAAATATTACCAATCAAAGAATACTTCGGTTCAGGGACCAGGAACAGCATCAAGTGAAGCTGATTTTTCTTTAGCAGATGAGGAGTTCCCGAATTACCCGAGACAATCTGATTTCACCTTTCCCAATCAGAACTTTGCGTTGTTCGGAGAGCATATTTTTTATGTAAGAGACAACTTTTCTATCACTCCCGGCTTTCGATTTGAATTTATCAAAACCCAAAGTGAA
>TARA_R110001632_G_scaffold42488_3_pt1 | contig 21616 bp, 10 predicted proteins | sample TARA_R110001632 | Tara Oceans TARA_R110001632 (sample SAMEA4398266) | marine metagenome | biome: Polar Biome; feature: [SRF] surface water layer (ENVO:00010504); material: water (ENVO:00002006), including particulate matter (ENVO:01000060) such as... | depth 5 m
GCCTCAAATCGAAACAATGGAAGAAGTAGTTACAGAGTTTTTTGAAGACACTGTAGTTACAGAACCAAAAACAAGAGAACGATTAAAACCAGTTAACGAGTGGGAAATTAAAGATAGAATGTACTTTTTAAAAGGTGGCAAGAAACCATTGTCTAGATCTATTAAAGCGGCTGGTATATACTATTTTGACGAAGAAAAAGGTTATGAAAGAGAACTTAAATACTGTCAAAACCAAAAAACTCCATTTGTTGACGAAATGAAAGGGGACCAAAGGTTGGAGCATATTGTTTTTAGATCTGGAACTTTATACGTGCCAAAAGAAAAAACAGTGTTACAGAAGTTGTTGTCACTATACCACCCTCACAGAGGTAATTTATACGAGGAGTACAAGCCAGCGGCTATTGCAGCAGATGAAATAGAGGTACTAAACATCCAAGTCGATGCTTTAATAGCGGCTAGAAGTATAGACATAGACATGGCAGAAGCTATAATGCGCGTTGAGAGAGGTTCTGAGGTTGCTAACTTGAGTTCTAAGGAGCTCAAAAGAGATTTACTAGTATTTGCAAAGAATAATCCTAAACTCTTCTTAGAGTTAGCGGACGACGAAAATGTAATGCTAAGAAACTTTGGTATAAAAGCTGTTGAGGCTGGAATACTAAGATTATCTTCTGATCAAAGGAATTTTATGTGGGGTAGTAACGGAAGAAAGTTGATGGTTATACCATTTGACGAACACCCTTACACCGCTTTAGCACATTGGTTTAAAACTGATGAAGGAATGGAGATTTATTCTAATATAGAAAAAAGGTTAAAGTAACTAGTAGAGCAACCACTCAACAAAAGGGTGGTTGCAATACTAATAAAATTAAATACAATGAACTTAAGTGAATTCAAAAGATCAAGAGGATTAGGAGATACAATAGAAAGAATTACAAAAGCAACAGGGATTAAAAAATTAGTTGACACAGTTTCTGGAAAAAAAGACTGCGGTTGCAATAAAAGAAAGGAAGCTTTAAACAAAAAGTTTCCTTATAAAAAATAAATAAATATGGTAAGTGTAGACACGGTATATCAAAGAGTTTTAGCAATAGCCAATAAAGAACAAAGAGGATACATAACTCCTCAAGAGTTTAATCTGTTAGCTAACCAAGCACAAATGGTTATATTTGATCAATATTTCTTTGATAAGAAACAGTCTTTAATGACGCCTGGTAATGAAAGTGAATACTCTGATATTGTAAAAACATTAAACGAAAAAATAAGTATATTTAAAATTAACTACGAAGTTCTAACGAAAGTGGGTGGTTATTTTGCTGAACCTAGCAACATGTATAAACTTGGAACTGTATGGTATACTGCGACAGACTTCCTTGTTGATGGGGTGGAAGTTCAAGAAGTAATGCCTGACGAAGTTTTAGATTACTACCAATCACCTCTAACAAAACCAAACTCTAGCAGACCTCTATACATGCGAAGAGAGGGAATAGTTGGTCCTAACGCTACCTTTCCAGTACAACAAAGTATAGGCCCAGCTTTACAAATTATTTCAGCAAACTCAATAGACAGTGGTATAGCATGTAGTTACACTAGAACGCCAGTCACTGTAAATTGGGGATATGTCATAACGTTAGGAGAAGCAATGTACAACCCTAGTGCACCAGATGCTCAAGATTTTGAACTGCATATATCTGAAGAAAGTGTATTGGTTTATAAAATACTAGAGTTAGCTGGGATAGTGTTAAACAAACCAGCTTTAGCACAAACAGCTGCGAACAAAGACTTAGAAATAAAAACAAATCAAAAAGTATAAAATAAATGGGATTAATAAAAGATACGGCACACGATTATTATAGTGGCAATGATTTAGGTAGTTATCAATTCACGTCTTTAGGTCATATAATTAATAACTTTATGATAGGTTATGTTGGAGAAGGTAAAATAATAAGTAAAATAAAAAGAACTGACATAGCGTTTCATGCACAGAGATGTTTGCAAGAGTTTAGCTACGATACTTTAAAGTCTATAAAGTCACAAGAAATAACCCTGCCACCTTCTTTGGTCATGCCACTACCACAAGACTATGTTAATTACGTAAAGTTAACCTGGTCTGATGATGTTGGAATTGAGCACGTTATATACCCAGCCTCTAAAACTTCTAATCCAAGCAAGATAGCTCAAGACAGCGAGGGGAATTATATTTTTTCCGTAAATGAATTAGGGTATTCCGAGGATTTAATACAATCTCCTTTTAGTGTAAGAGTAACGTCTTTAACAGGAGGGCAATCCTCTTTTGACTACCTAATACACGAACAGGGATTTGACATAGCGGCCGCAAACGTAGCGTCCCAACAATTCACTCCCGACACAAACCCTTTAGAGGTAGGTATGGTGATAGACAGTGTTCACTTTCCGGTTGGTACAACTATAACATCAGTATCATTAGCAGCTGCTCCTTCCGTTGTTCACTCGTTTACAACTTCAAATCCATCGAACCTTCTTGCCGCTACCTTAACAGACGTGTTGATAAGCACGACGTCAAGTAGTGAAACGCTTGAAAAGTTCAGTAGCGTCTCCACACAAACGAGCGTTGATAACACCTTGCTTTCAGGTGAAAGATATGGTTTAGACCCTCAGCACGCTCAAACAAACGGTACTTTTTATATAGACGAAATTAATGGTAAAATACATTTTAGCTCTAACATGTCTGGTAAAACTTTAATACTAAAATACATAAGCGATGGACTAGGAACGGAGAGCGAAATGGTAGTGCATAAGTTTGCGGAAGAAGCTATGTACAAATGTATGGCGTGCGCAGTGCTTTCTACTAGCATCGTTGGGCAGCCACTTGTTCCAAGGTTTAAAAAAGAAAAATTTGCAGAGACAAGAAAAGCTAAATTGAGACTATCAAACATTAAAATAGAAGAATTAACTCAGGTATTAAGAGGTAAATCTAAACAAATAAAACACTAAATATGCCAGAGTTGAAACACAATTTCATTAAAGGTAGAATGAACCTCGACATGGATGAAAGGTTGGTTCCAGATGGAGAGTATAGACACGCGATGAACATTGAGGTTGACACTTCTGAGGGATCAAACGTCGGTACGGTTCAACCTGTCTTAGGTAATGTTCAAGCAAGTTTTGACGTGGCTCCTAGTGGCGGTTTCACCGTTGGTTCTATCGTGGACTCTAAAACAGATAACGTATACTACTTAACAGCATGTCAAAAAACTGGAAAAATAACAAAAGATGTGATTATAGAGTTAACTAATCAGTCTGGTGCTACGCCTGTTATGGTTGATGTTTATAAGTTTGAGCACACTCTCCAAGCGGGAAATCTAGCAACTGTAGATTATCTTACTTTCTCTGATCAAAACGATCAAAACAAAAACATTAGACCTGGCATGCGGCTGGTGGCTACTTTTGTATTTGGTCCGTTTACAGTCACGTTAACCGAAACCAGCGGAACTGTTACCATCACCTCTACGGGAGCACTTCATCAAAATATAGGTTACGTAGAAGTAGATTACGTAGTACATTCCGTTCCTTTTAACGAGTTTAGAGTTTACACAAAAAACGCCTCTAACGATAGCATCAACGGACTTATACCAGTAGGTACTGACATAATATTCAAAAGTGAGAGAATACTAAACTTCAAACAGAATAACTTTATAACTGGGATTAATATAGTAGAAGACCTTTTGTTCTGGACGGATGATAGATCTGAACCAAAAAAAATAAATATACAGCGTTCTATACAAGGGACAGATTCGTCTTTAAATGTTCATACAAAACATATTGTTATTGATTCTAATGGCGCTATACAATCCAACAAATATATTACACTTCGAGACGCTACTGTGGCTAAGCCTTCACCGTTAACACCTCCATCTTTAGAAATGTACAGTAATATTGGCGGTAGAGGAAATGTGGTTGGAGTTACGCAACCGGTTAATTTTTCGACAAAAGTATTAGACGACCCTGGAAGTCCCTCTACGTCTACTTTTAAAATAGTACCATTTCCATCTGGTACTTCTGTAGATATCCCGTTTACGATTGGTACCATGCCTGAATTCACTGTTGGTGATATACTGTTGTTATCTAGTGACTCAGATCTGTTAATGCAACCAGAGATATTTATAGAGTCTGAAATTAGAGTAGTTGTAACTGGATTCACTATAAACCCAGGAACACCTGACATACTGCACGTTAAAGTACTTTCTTTTATGAGCGGTTTTTTTCCATACGCAGACAACGGTGCAACACCTCCTTTACCAACTCAGGAATGGGCTATTTGTTTAGAACAGGCTAAGGCTCTGTTTGAGTTTAAGTTCCCTAGGTTTGCTTATAGATACAAGTACCAAGACGGGGAGTACTCTTCCTTTTCACCATTTTCAGAAGTAGCTTTTTTACCAGGTGATTTTAAGTATGATTCTAAAGAAGCTTATAACTTAGGTATGGTTAACCAACTTAGGTTTTTAAAAATATTAGACTTTGTGCCAGATGGACTACCTGGAGGAGTTGTCGAAGTAGACATACTATATAAAGAGTCAAATTCCCCAAACATATACACTGTAAAAACAGTAAAATCAACTGATCCAGAATGGTTGGTACTCGGTCATCAAACGCCACAAACACCTTGGCCGTCTATAACTAAGGGAGGTATACAGCTTGAATCAGAAATGATATACGCGTCAGTACCTTCTAATCAACTTTTAAGACCTTGGGACAATGTGCCGGTTAGAGCTAGAGCTCAAGAGCTAAGTGCTAATAGGATAATATACGCTAACTATGTAGAAGGTTACGATGTTAACAACAACGTTAGTATTCTAACGTACGTTAAATCTAAAGACGTTTCAAACTACTTAACTGAAACAAGCGGTGCTTATGTTGGAACTCCCTCTATAAAATCTTTAAGAACGTATCAAGTTGGAATTGTTTATAAAGATAAATTTGGTAGAGAAACCCCTGTTTTTACTAACGAAAAAGCCTCGTTTAACATAGCTAAAGGTTTGGCTGATGATAGCAATAATCTATTTGTACATAACAATTCTCTTGTTCCAGATTGGGTAGATTCTTACAAATTTTTTATAAAAGAAACTTCAAACGAATATTACAACTTAGCTTTAGATAGATGGTATACAGCGGAAGACGGAGGTATATGGCTCTCCTTCCCCTCTGCCGAAAGAAACAAAGTAGACGAAGACACTTATTTAATACTTAAAAAACAACACGATACAGATAATTTTGTTTCGGAAAAAGCTAGATATAAAATTATTGCTATAGAAAACGAAGCTCCTGATTTTATAAAGATGGAACGTACTTCGCTAGCAACATCAGCTACAGATGGAACTACTATAACAGCAACTAGCACTGAAGTTACTGCTTCTGGTAGTAGTGCACCGTTTAGCAATACGGCTGTACAAAAAGGAAAAGCTGGTTTAGTGATGAGGTTATTTAGCAATGATGACAGTTCAGACTGGTATAGGGTAAAAAGCTTTAGTGATAACGCTCTAAAAATCAGAGGTACTTTTGATAGAAACATAACTGCTGATGTTTTTGGTGGTATTACTGTTGGTGTTGATATGGAATTAGCGCAGGAGGTTTTTCATAATAGACCAGAGTTTGAAGGAAGGTTTTTTGTAAAGGTTGCTGAAGATGGAGCTTTATTAAACGGTATAGACACTGGAACTGGTGATTTAACACAAAACTTTACGGTTAAATCAAATGCTAAGCAGTTCTATATGAAGTCTTTTGGAGTAGATAACAGTTGGTCTCAAAAAGAAATGTGGTATGGCTACGCTGGTTCGTGGAGAGAAAAAGTAGGGCCTGCGTTTTTTATAGATGAAATAGATAGAAATTGGGGTACAGTTCCAGGTGGACCTGGCCCTTGGTTGGGCGACAGTGGACGTGGAATCAACAACAATAGGTCGGGTGTTTTAAACAGTCATTTAGAACTTTCTTTATCTGAGATAAAAGATTCTACCGAAGAAGGGTTTTCTATAGCCGCAAACCCTGCAGATCAGAGAAAATTCTATAACTTAATGCACACTAAAACCACTTGGGTTAGGTGGAAAGAAGATCCAAACGGGATAGTTTATGAAATAGTAAAGTCATTTGGTAAAGGGGATTCTGCGTATGATTCCCAGCATGGAAGTGGAATTTACAATTATGATGGAGGTAACGGTAAAGAAAGAACTTGGAAATCTAACAAGACTAGAAGATTGTATATAACTTTTAAAGCTACTGAGTGGAGAAAAGACTCGTCTACTGGTGCTTACCTTGAAGAGCCCAACATGAAAGGGATGGAACCTACTTGGATATCAAACGACATAAACACTCTTCTTTCAACAAGCACTAACTTCTCAGCCTCAACATCTGCCACTGGTTGGAACCCAACGAATAATGATAGTAGTGGAACATTCGCTAGCATACAACAAGCGTCGTTAAATGGTACTAACCCACCTTTTTCAAATCCAGGAGCATCTGGCGTTAACGTTGAAGATACGGCTGGGTTTTTTAACACAATAGAAATTGTACAAAAGTACAATCCAGACTTATTGAAAGAAATGAGTGAAAACCCTGCTATTTTTGAAACGGAACCAAAAGAAGATATTGGGTTAGATCTTTACTACGAAATGGATCAAGCCTTTCCAACAGAAATAAACGGAATTACAAACGAACAGTTTGCTAAAATAGGTAGTACGGTGCAAACCGATTTCCCAGGTGCTTATATAGAAACCTGGAAAGATCTAACGCCTCCAAGTCCATGGATAGCTACTTTCGTACAAGGATCTAACGAGTTGACTTTTACCTCTAATAATTTACAAAATTATATAAAAATTGGTGATCTTATCGAGAACTCACCTGGAAACCTTGTTCCTACTTACTTTCCCGCGGTACCTGTTAGAACAGTGGTAACTAGCGTTTCTGGCAGCACGGTAGTTTTAAGTCAAGTAGCGTTACTTGATTCAGTGGCAGGAGGCATGCCTGTGGTTTTTACTAGAAAGTCTTTACCTAAAATCAAATCATGGGACGATAATACAGTTACTTTAGATTGCAAGGTGATTGGAACAATTAGTAATTCAAGTAATGGGTTTTTTGCTGACAACGTATCTCTACCTATAGGTATGGGATTAGATTACAACTCTTTAGTTTTTAATAGGTTAGACGGTGGAACTATTAGTGGTGGTATACATGACTATCCGCCTCCTTCAGTCAATCTTGATGGCGTTAACGTAAATACGTCTGGATTGTTAACACTAATAATGAGAAGGGATTCTTCTAGAGCTAAGATCGACCTGAACTGGTTTAACTGCTATTCATTTGGAAATGGGGTTGAATCTAATAGAGTTAGAGATGATTACAATGCCGTTACTTTTGGCAATGGTGTTAAAGCTTCTACTACGCTAGCAATGAAATATCAAGAAGAAAGAAAGAAAAATAGCTTAATATATTCTGGTATTTACAACAATGCTAGTGGAGTTAATAATACTAATCAGTTTATAATGGCTGAAAAGATTACAAAAGACTTAAACCCAAGACATGGTAGTATTCAAAAACTACATGCTAGAGAAGGCGATTTAATAACTTTATGTGAAGATAAGGTTTTTAAGATATTAGCAAATAAAGATGCCTTATTTAACGCTGACGGAAATCCTCAATTGATAGCAACGAATAGAGTTTTAGGAACCGCTACTCCGCTAGGTGGTGAGTATGGAATTTCTAAAAACCCAGAATCTTTTGCTTCTCAAGCTTATAGAGCTTATTTTTCTGACAAATCAAGAGGTGTTATACTAAGACTAGACGGACAGGGATTAGTAGCGATATCGGCACACGGAATGAAAGACTATTTCGCTGATGAGCTAAGGGTGGCAAATAAGGTGATAGGTAGTTATGATGATAAAAAAGATTCATATAACATTACTTTAAATGGAGAAACAGTAAGCTTTGGAGAAAAAACCAACGGCTGGACAAGCTTTAAATCTTTTATGCAAGAAGGTGGGGTTAGTTTAAATAACACTTACTACACTTTTAAAGGTGGTAATATATTCGCGCATCATACAGGATCTGTAGGAGTTTTTTATGGCGCGCGAGTTGATCCGTATATTGATGTGTTGTTTAACCAACAACCAGGTATAGTTAAAAGCTTTGCTTCTTTAAACTATGAGGGCAGTCAAAGTCTAGTTACTCAAAACTTAACGGATGGAGAGTACAACAATAACTTAGCTCAACTAGGTTGGTACGTTTCTCAGGGAAATACAGATTTACAAGAAACATCTACTTTAGAGTTTAAAAGCAAGGAGGGTAAGTGGTTTTCAAGAATTAAAGGAGAGGCTTATGATAAAGCCAACATAGACTTAACAGAGTTTTCGTTCCAGGGAATAGATATGGCTTCAGGTGTTGAGGAGTATCTTAGTACAGGTGGGTGTACCGACGCGGCAGCTGTAAATTTTGATCCTCTAGCTACTTTTGATGACGGCTCTTGTTGTTTTGACTATGGTTGCACTGACTCCCAGATTGGGTTTAACCCAGCTGAAAACGGGTTTGATAGGTTTGGTAGCCCTTGCGTCTTCCCGTGTCAGGACACTTCTGGAAATCCTACAGGGTTTTTTATGAGTAATTACGATCCAAAATACGATTGTGATGACGGTGGATGTGTAGATACTTTGATCGTGTACGGATGCACAGATCCATTAGCCGCAAACTATTATGCCGGGGCAAACTTTGATGATAATACTTGTTGTTATGGAGGGTGTATGGATATACAAGCGAACAATTACGACGCTACGGCTTGTCTTGATGATGGTAGTTGTACTTACGTTGTTGTCGGGCCTTTCAACTTGAGCGTTAGTGATCTCGGGGATATTGATTAATAAATTAAAACAAGAATATGGCTACTAACAATTATACAGTTACAACACACGATTTAGGTAATTTTAACGCTGGGAACGTAGTGCCCGCGATAGCATACTTGCTTATAACTCCACAAAGCGGTTTTATTATCAGGGCTTCTGACTTTAACATTAGCGGAGGGCAACCTGTTTCTATGGTGCCACCTACATTTGCTGGGGGTATGCTCCCGTCGCACGTTAGTTTTGTGAAATTCGAAGACACAGACAACCAGGTTTACTTAAACTACACTACCCCAACTCCAACAGCAAGTGACGCAAACTCTAATTATGATCCAAACTGGGTCGCTACAGCTTCTAATACAGTCGTAGTGATAGTAGCGTTAAGCGGTTTTTTTATGCCACCAAACGACTTAAACGTTAAAATAGATATAGACACTACCATGGGATCGATCGTACCTGTGATTAACACAATTTCACTAACATAATATGTCGGAAATATATAAAAATATAGTAGTAACAGGCACTCCTAACGCGGTTGCTAGTGTTGTTTTAAAGAACGCAGCGGGTCAAACTTACAACACGCAGACAAAGTCTTTTGATTCTGGAAGCAACATTATTAAGTTAACTTTAGAAGCAAATGGAAGAGCAGTTTTCCCTGTGGTTCTACCGTCTGCAACAAGTAACGACAGTTACTTTATTGACACAAAGGCAACTCCCGGGGTTTCTAAAAGTAGAGACCTGGTTTTTAAAGAAGCTATAGAAAAGCCTGTTTTTAAAGATTACATAGATAGAACACTAACATTTACCACGTCTCACACGGTTAGCGGGTACAGTATAGGTAGCGGATTGTCTACTACTTTTGTCAGTAACACTAGCTCCGAACCTACTTTTAATGTAGATGACCTTGAAGATGGTTCTGTTTTTTCTGTTTCTGGCGCTATAACAAAAAGCTCCGCGTTACTGTACGTTACAAGACAACCAAGTATATCTAAGTTAGCGGGAGGTGATTTTACAAACTCACAAACTGCCCAACAGCTTGTTGAGGCTTTTAAACCTAACTTAGTTCAGCTTGACTCCGGTACTAACCTTATAAATGGTATGCATGTTTTTGGTAATAATATAAATGAAGAAATAACCACAGCTTTAGATGGTAGTACGGTAGGTTTAGTTGGTTTAACTTCGTTCCCTAGATTTGATATTGGGCAAACTTTATACTTTTCAATGGGCGGTTATGATACCGATATAACTAAAGCTAGTATAACTGGTAGCGGCACAAATTCTTTAACAGCTACGTTGACAGGATCTTTAAACAAAACTGGATTTACCGATCAAACTATAACTTGGAGGTTACAAGAAAACGTAACAACAGTACCCAACGCTTCAGCTATATCAGCAACTTGTATACTAACAGAAACCGTGGCTATTAATTGCGGAGCTGGTGATACAGATGCTAACGCTAGTAGCAAGACTTACACTAGAGTCGCTGGCCCGTCAAAAGGAGTTGTTGGAAATAATTCCACAGCTTTTGATAACAATACTTTTACTGGATCGACTATAACATACAAGAATTCTACAGGAGAAGGCACAGATACGTTTACGTACAAATGTAACGACGGGACAACAGATAGCGCAACTAAAACAGTAACTATAACATTAACAGAATAATATGCCTTTAATAATATTTTCATTTCCAAATACAGTAAACGTGTCGGTTCAAGTTGGGGACGTGGCTTGGTTTGTGCCAGGCGTAAACACAACAACTTTACCTGCATTTACTGGTGTGGGTCAATTAACAGAAATGGGGTTAATTACAGAAGTAGGTGCAGATTTTATCGTAGTAGACGTGTCCAGTGCTTTGTGGAATAGTAGCACACCTCCTACTGCGGGTGATTTCATAATGTTCGCTAAGGACAACCAAGCTAACATGGGTAGTTTACTGGGTTATTACGCTAAATTTAGGTTTAAAAATAAATCATACAATCCGGGAGAGCTATTCTCAGTTGGGGTTGAATATTTTGAGAGTAGTAAATAAACTATAAAAAGTGTGACTATATTGATATAAATTCAATTAAATGTCAGAAAAAAAAGAGGTAGCAAAAAAAGAACAAAGACTACAGAAAAGAAGTGAAATCATGGAATTGCAAGATACACTCATGGAGCACGTAGATGGAACAAACGTAGTCAAAGGAGACTCTGAAGTGTTTCCTTTAAAACACACCTTTACAGACGGGATATATATTAGACAAATGTCTATGAATAAAGATTCGTTTGTAATAGGTAAAATACACAAACATAATCATGTTTGGTTTCTATTAAGCGGTAAGATATCCGTAGCTGATGAGAACGATACAATAGATCATATAGCACCTTGTTACGTAGAAGCTCCGTCTGGATCAAAGAGAATGATCTACGCACATGAAGATTCAATATGGGTAAACATACATGCTAATCCTACAAACACACAGGACTTAGAAGAATTAGAAAAGTTAATTATAGCAAAAGATTATGAAGAATTTAACAATCAAAAATAATATATTATGAGTTTTGTACTATTAGGAGTAGCGGTAGTAGGTGGTGCGGCAAAAATATACTCTGCTAGCCAAGGTAAGAAAGCTAGAATAGCTGAACAGGATGCTGCTAATCAAGAGTTGTCGGAAAGAAAAGCTGAATACGAAAATATGGACACATCTAACCCTTATGCTGATTTAGAGAATGTTTACGAAGACTTAACAGTAAACACGCAACAAGCAGAGATGATGAACCAACAAACGCAACAGAACCAAGCTAATATAATGCAAGGTATGAATCAAGCGGCTGGTGGGTCAGGAGTTGCTGGTATGGCTCAAGCTATGGCTAACACAGGCCAACAACAAGCACAAAAAGCGTCGGCTAGTATAGGGCAACAAGAACAAACCAACCAAAAAGCAATGTTAGGTCAAGAGGCTTCGCTTCAGTCGATGGAAGCTCAAGGTGATAGAGAATCTCAAAGATTAGAAATGGGTAAAACAGAAACGATGTTTGGTATGTCGCAACAAAGAAAGATATCCGCTGATGCAGCTAGACAGAGAGCAACTGATCAAATGGTGTCTGGTATAGGTGATATAGCTGGTGGAGTTGCAGCTACGGGGCAAACAGCTTTAACTAGTGTACAAGCTGGTAAAAGCTGGAACGAGAACCTAGGAATAAACGCGTGGGAAAAAAAATAAAATTGACAAATGGCAAAAAAATATAAAGCACCAAAATCATTAAAAGATATAACTCCGTTTAACCAAGGTTTTAACTCAACGCTTGTAAGACAAGCTGGTTTGACTAGCAAGTACTCTGGAGGCGATTCCTACGCTGGTTACGGAGAGATTGATATAGATAAAATGCTAGATCCAGCGAAAGCTGCTTTGTCTAAAAAGATGAGTGACGAGGAAGGGGACGGCGACACAAGTGGTAGTGGCGGTAGAGATGGTAGAGATGGTAGAGACGGTAGGGATGGTAGAGACGCTCCCGGTGCAGGTGAAACAACAGACACGCCAACAGATGCGACAAAAACTGAAACAGAACCTGAGGTAAAAACTAAAACAGACGAAGATCAAGTAGACGAAGATACAGACAAGGACGATCCTTTTGGTTGTAAGGAAAATCCAAAAGGAGATCAATGCCCGTGTAGATGCCCTGGGAAAGCTGGCAATGAATCCGATGGAAGCTACACTGGAGGTGAAGCTGTTAGTCAAGACGATTTTGCGGGGTATGACTCTGTTTATATAGATGGTAAGTGTAATTGTGAGGGAATGCCTGACGAGACCGAAGGAGAAGAAGAAGAAACTAAAATTTGTGAATGCGAAGGTCCAAAGAAAGGGCAAGAAGTTGGTGTTGACGAAGAGTGCGATTGTGATGAGCCTAGTGGAGAAGGCGATAATCGTAATGAAGAAGTAATTAACGAAGAGAATAAAGAAGAGGAACAAGTAGTTAACGAAGAGAAGAAGCAAGAGGAACAAGAGGAGGTAAAGCGAACTAGCACAGAAAACCTTACTGATTTGGGGGGTGGTGCGTATGCAAGTGACCGTAAAGGATACAACGAATCCAACGAAGGTATGAATGATAGTGACCCCTCAACTTGGACAGACCCCTCCACTGGAAACAACTTCAATCAGCACGCTAAGGCATTGTCCAATGTGAAGAATGAAAAACTCAGGAACGCTTTAGCCATGCATAAGGTTGAGAACAGCTCAAAAGAACAACTAAGAAAAGGCGGTTTAAACGTAGAGGGGGGTGGTTTCGTGAACTCCGGAACATATAATGGTGAAAATTACAGTAACGGAATAACGGCTAGTAGTTTTAAACCCGTTACACTAAACCCTGGTGACGATGGTTACGAAGAGGCGATAGCAGCGAACCCACATTTAAAAGGCAAGAGTATTAAAACAAAGCGTTTGGAGAAAATAAATTTAAACGTAAGTTTTGCGGGAAAAGAGATCCCAGGTTTAAATAGAACAATGGGGGTTGAGGAATATAACAACGTAGTTAACGGTTATTATGATAGTTATCTAGAAGTTATGGACGTAATGAATGATTCCTCCCCGAAGCAACTTAAGTGTTTCGCAGGAAATTTCACGGGAGATTGTGGGGAAACAAAAAGAATCAGCAAGAAACAAAAAGTGGCACTAAAGCTTCATAGACAAGGGTTCTTCTCTTTAGCAAACGACTTAGGTTCTTTTGGTGTTAATCACAATGGACAGCCTTTTAAACACAAGTCTCCAAACAATTACCGTTCGCCACTAAATCAAAGAGAAGAGGGTGAAAAAATAACACCACAAAAACCTTTAGATATTGGACCCCCGTATTCAGATGAGCATTTAAAGAGCAGGGGTATGAACCCTGATTCGTACAAAAAGCTTGTAGCGGATCCTCCAAAACCTATAAAACGTAAGTCTCCTTTTGAAAGACGTGATAGAGGTCATTTAAACGTTCGGAAAAAATGGTCTCCTACTAAACAACCTCAACAAGGTCAGCCAACTCCAGAAATGGGTGGAGAGCAACCTATGATGTATAGAAGTCCGTTACACCAAGAACATCAAATGCCTGATGGCACTATGATGCCTGGGGAGACACACGGGGAAACTAGTGGTATGGAGGGGCAAGAAATGCCACAGCAAGAAATGCCACAGCAAGAAACTATATGGAGTAAAATGGAAATGTATGGCGACGCTATAAAAACTCAAGTTGACAAATTCGTGAGCAACTCATCTTATAATCCAGATATAGATAAACCTATAAAGTCTATACAAAACCAAGAGTGGGTTGGTAAAATAACTGAGTGGCTAAAAGAAAAGAAAGCTAAGTTAGTAGAAGCTAAAAAATCAAAAGATAAAAAGGGAGAGCAAGATATAAATAAACATGTACAGGCTTTAATAGGTGATATAACTACTTACTCTGGAAAGTTCCAAGCATGGCAATCTAGAAATGGTGGTGATCAAACGCCCGGTAATAAAGGTGGTAACATGACATCAGAGGGATCGTCTAAAGATAAGCGGTTTGAAACAGATCTGGCTTTTGTTGGCGATAAAAATACATCGATGGATATTACTGACGAAGGTAAAGTAGGTATAAAATCTTACGGTTTACAAGATTTAAAATACGTTGAAGATTTAGACACCGATGTGTTTATGAAAGACTTCAAGGGTTATCAGCAAATGTTAGAGATGTCAGGTCAACTAAAAGAAGACGCTGAATCTGGAAGACCTTTAAATAAAAATATCATTGGTGGGCAAGCAGATGTACTTTTATCAAATAAAGATAGTTTACTGTCTTGGGCTCATGATCCATTATATGGACAAGCTTGGATACAAGATTTCGCACAAGGAAACCCGGGAGAGAGTTTAGATTGGGCTATGCCTGAAAGCGAAGAGTTCGACAAGGATAGACTAGAAGATGAAGTACACGGATGGCTAACGGATAAACTAACGCAATCTTATACTAAATATGCTCCTAAAGACGTTAAGGACGCTGAGGGTATTAAAGAAGATACAATGGCTAGTATAAAGCAAGATGGTTATTCTAAGAATAGCCCCGTAGCTTACAAAAAGAACCAAACGAAAGCTCAACAATTAATAGCAAAATATAGTTAAAATATAATATGGGTAATTACTTAGAAACTTTAGTTGAAAAAATGGTTGCTGATGGTGTGTCTGAACAAGACATAAAATCAGTTATAGAGGAATTAGGTAGTAAACAATCACCTCTGCACCAAGTTACAACTTCGTCATCGTCGTCACAAGGTGGAGACCAAGGGGATATCACTAGCAGTAGCACTAGCGGTAACACTAGCGGTAACACTAGTCAAGGAGGAGAAGTTTCTAATGGCACGGCATCTTCTAGTGGTACTAACACTTCAAGTGAAAAAGAGAGTGACACAAAGTGTCCAGAGGGGCATTATTGGGACGAGGCTCGTGGAGTTTGTTTTAGGGAAATGCCTGAAGTTACTGACGAGGGTAGTAACGGGTCTGAAAGCAACGCATATCAAGACAACATTGATACCGAAGTGGAAACGGAGGAAATATATAATCCAGAAGCAATAGAGGCTAACGTAGAGGAGTTTCAGTATGACGACACTAAATCTACTGAGGACAATTTTATCGACATCCAAGAGCAGATAAACTACGAAACTCAAGAGTATTACACAGCCGAAGAGGCTTATGAGTTGATAAGAAGGCAAGTTGCGGCTTCTAAGATAGAGGAGCAAGAATACAACCCAAATCCAAATATCGTTCCACGTAGCGAGATATACAATAAAGCTAAGAATATAAATGAAGTTCAATTTGTACCTGAGAACTTAGAAAACAACGCTCTACTTGCTGGGGTGTCAGGAGAAATGTTGGAAGAGAACGGTGATTTCACCTTATGGAAGACTGAACTTACTGACGAGAATGGAGAGGAAAAAGTAGCTGTATTTCCAAACGCTATGGCTAACAATGTTATTGGAGACGCTACTGATGGGTTTTACTTCACAGACAAAGCTTCCGCTTGGGACCACATGTCAACAAGTTCTAATTACTTATTATTCAACTCTCAGGAAGAGGCAGATTCTTTTATAGGGTCAACAACTGGGGAAGATGGTTACGAAGGTTTCGTTTCGCCACAGGATTATGACGCTAATTCTAGCGTGGCTTCTGTTAACGTATTGAAGAAGACAACTTCTCAATGTCCCTCGAGTGACGGTAGCGACGAGGGAATACTTGAGGAGTTAAAATGCATATACTTTAAAACAAACAGAGCGGACAAGAAACTATACCCGACATTTGAGTTGTTTTACAATGCCGCTACAGACGAATTAAATAAGAAGAAAGAATGGAACCCGTACGCCCTTAATTCTTCGAGCTCCATTGCTGCTATAAATAACGCAACGAAGGACTTTAACAAACTACGCACCGCCGACGGTGGAGGGTACGTCACCGTGACACAAGAAAACGGGCCAACTACTTTTTCTAACGTTAAAAAGGTATTGATCAACAACACAAGTGGTGAGTACTCGGTAGCTACTTACATGGCGAGCGGAGCACTGGGTGATATAGATAAGGATATTTTTCTGAATAACGAGAAAATGTATAACGAAATACATGAGTATATTTTCACGTACCTTCCAACGGTACCTGGTTTAGATTACGACGAAGAGCACATGAAGCACTACTTCTACGAAATACTTGACTTGAAAAATCCAATTAAAAATGAGGACGGGTACAACGTTCCGTTTAAAGATATGCCATTCACTGCGGAAAGTAAAAAGATATTCGGTGCCACGTATGGTTCTCAGGGAGGTTTCGCGTGGGATGCTATGATACTAGCTTACGAGTATATAATGGACTATAAAATGTTGCAATACGAAGTTATACAAAGTGATCTTAAAATGTGGGAGGGACACCTGCTGGACAGGCCAATCCACCGCTGGGTAGATATTGATAAGAACGGAGATTTAATAGAGACTATGGTAGACGGTAAGACCATGTTAGCTGACTTAGAGGGAAGTAAAGAGTTGCATTTAAAGGTAGATATCTTAAACGCGTTAAATCAAAAGATAACAACAAACAACGAGCTACTGCAGCCAGCCGTGGAAGACTTAAACGCTGAGATTGAAGAGTTGAGAGACGAATTATTGCAAGAACTAGAAGAGTGGGAAATCCCTGGATACGATGGGGATGGCGTTGATAACAACCTTGTTTTGAGAAATATAATGGAGGTTAACAAAGAGACTAGCAGAATCTCCGCTATCTTCGCTGTTGAGAGAGATAAAATTATAGCAAAATACGAGAGAGAAAACAAAGAAATAATAGCTACAGACAAAGAGCTTAGATCTAAAGTAGATAAAGAGCTAGGGGACGACGCTAAAAGCATTAACAATCAAGTAAAGTTATACTTAGCTAGAATCAGTCAGTTCCAAGCGACTGGGTTGAACTCAGCTTTAAACTTACTTTATAGCAAATATGGAAATGTATTAAACGGAGATTTAAAAACCTCTTTAGAGCATCGTCAGGATAAATACATATCAAATGGCAACAAGTACTCAGCGGTAATAAATGACAAGTGGGAGAATGGAGGTTTTCTTTTCACTTTTCTAAAAGATTCGTGGGTAGGAATGTGGTCATTTAAAAATTTCAAGAGCATTCCTTTTATCAACCCTCACAGCTCTGATAGTTTTGATTACTTAGTTAAATCTAGACAAAACGCGAAGCTACTCGCGGTACCTTTAGATAGCAAGTATGGTCATTTCTCTATGGACAAAGGGGAGGTAACGGTGGATGGAATTACTTACATTGTTCATGCTAAGAAGGGGAAGTTACAAGGTTTCGTTATTAAATCGACAACAAATGCGGTGGGTGGTGGTGAAATTATAATTGGTGGTAGAATATCCGACGTAAAAACAAATCCTCTACACGAAAAACATCAGCAATATATAATAGAACAGTTAAACGCTGGGACTGTCGACTTAGATACAGATTGGAGTTGGTTAGGTGGAAGCACGACCGTTGGAGCTGAGCTGTTCAAAATGTACACTATAATGAGGATGACAGGTGGAGTAGGGGCTTACTCTACTACTATTGGGTTAGCTCCTAGGGCAGCGTTTTGGATTCAAGGTGGTTTTCAGGGTCTTGCTTACGGATGGCAAACGTACAGAGACTCGGTCGATCAATACTTAACAGCAAATAAATACCAAAGAGACGATGATTCACTGCTTGGAAACGCTGAGAAGTACGGTTTGATTATGGGTTTAACCACGGCGCTTATAGCGCAGCTTAACGTTGAGGGTAGAATTGGTGGTGGTGGATTTGGAAAAGAAGCAGTGGAGGGACTTATAAATAAGTTTATTTCTGGAGGAGTTATGGAGATGAGTAAAGTAGGCGCTATCAAGTACATGTCAGGAGAAATTGGTAAGATGATTATTGGTGAGACTGTTGAAGAGTGGGCCGAAGCTTTAATAGGGGAGTGGATAGGTAAAACATGGGACAATTGGACGAATAGCGGTATTATAGACGCTGACGGTGTGAAGCATAACGATATTTATGTTGACATGACTGCTCAAGATTTTTTGGAAATGCAAATAATAGTAACGTTTACAGCTGGTCTTATGGGTGGAGCTACATCTATGGGTAGAGTAAGTAAAGTTAAAGGGAATAACATAAACGAAATGTACGCTTATTTAGCTGAAATACTAGAAACCGACCCTACCTTAAAGAGCTTAAAGGAAAACTTAGAGCTGTCTAAAGGTGAGATGACTGCCGAGCAGTATGAGAACGCCAGTAAGTTCATAAACGAGGTTACTACCGCTTGGAATGATAACGTTGGCTCTAGTAAGTTTAACTATACTAAGCCTGAAAAAGAACAGCTTTTAAAAGCTTTAGTGTTACAGAAAGAATCGCAAAGAACTGTAGAGGCGGAGGAAAAGAAAACAGAAAATAAAGAAGAAGACTCTAAAAAATTAATAGAAGCAAAAATAGAGCTAGAGATTTACACGGATCTTGTGGAGGATATAGAGAATGGTTTATTTTTCTCTGAAGGCCATGGAGGAACCACTAGGAGTTTTAACGCTAATTTCAACAAGTACTTATCAAATAAATTCCCTGGATTAGACCACAAGGCAGTGCAGGACAAGGTAAACGAGTTGATAGATCTTGAAAAAGATACCCCTAATTTCGAAGAAACGAACCCAAAAGAACATAAATTACTAAAAGAAATAAGAGCAAGACGGAAACAGCTTTTAAAACAAATGGATGCGGAGCTTTCTAAAAAAGCTAAGGAAAAAGCCAAAGAAGACGGTAGAGATCCTTTGGATAAGAGTGTTTTAAATAGATATAAACAATTATTTATAGTAGAAGAAGATTGGCAGAACGATGTCATTAACGAAACTGTAGTTCACAACCAGCAGGTTTTAGAAAACCCCGTGAAGTTCCAAGAGCTTCTAAATAGAGATCCTGATGAGGTTAGTATCAGAACCACAGAAAAGGAATGGAAGGAAATAAAAGACGCGTGCGTTACAGATAGACAGAAAAACCTAGTGTCTAGCTTATACAATAAAATACAAGCGTCCCCTGGCTTAACGGTTAACTTATATTGGAGTGGAGGTAGTGGTGTGAAAGGTTTATCAGGAAAAAACTCTTACAGTTTCAACACTAATAAAAACCACTTAAACGGAGGTAGGATACAGGGTGATACGATAGATATAAACATGGAGCATGCTAGGAGCAACGTCGTGGACCACGAGAGTACTCACCATTGGTTTGATAAATTAGAAAAGGACAATCCAGAAGCTCACAAGAAAATGAAAGACACCTTGGTTGAGTATATAAAGAGAGACCCTAATTTAATTGCTTACGTTAGATTTGGAGAGGCTTATAAGAAACTGAAAGAAAACACCGCGAAAATAAAAGTAGATGGAGTGCTGGAGACAGACGCTCAGTTCCAAACTAGAATAGATGGTGTTATAACGGATGAGATGATAGTGGAGTTTCTCGCCGATGTTACTTCTGGTAAAAGACCGCTTGGTGAGTTGACAAAGCGAGGTGCTTTAGAGGCTTTTGTAAACATGTTTAAAAGTAAGAAGGAAATTTCCACCGACGTAATAAGTATGGATTTTGATCAAATCATCAATTTAGTTACGGATATTTGTGACGGGTACTCTAAGGGTAAGGTAAAGCACCCTGGGTTGATAAAAGCTGACAACATAAATGTTGATGGGTCAAAGAACACGGAACACCAAAGCATAAGTATAGACGGTAAAAGAAGTTATGTTGTATATGATCACAATAACAACCCTATTGATGTTGGGGCTGAGATTAACAGGTTATATAAAACAGATCCAGAAGGTGCTGTTGATATGTCGTCACGGACATTTTCAAATAAAATACTTCCATTACTTAATTTAGTACTAGAAAATGAGTCTAGAAAATCTAGAGGAAAAGGTAAGGGCGCTTTTAAAGATACTCCTGGGTTTGATTTAGAAGGGTTTCAGATAGCGGCTATATTCGGGTCAAGCAATAAGAAGTATGAGTACATATACCAGACTATGCTTAAGTTTGATCCATTGGTTAACGATGATTTCTTTGGTTTCATAATGACGAAGGGTAACAAACAAGGCGTTTTCTTACCGCAAATGCTAGATGGTTTAAAGTCTGGAGACGCTACTAACGATTTCTTTTTTGAATCCCTAGAGCACGAGCAGTCAATGGTAGAAAAAGGATGGGACGAATCAGACTTAACTGAAGTGCAGTTACCTGGTGATGATGTTGAAATTGACGTTAATTCAATAGAAACAGAAGAGGTTGATTTTGATGTAGTTAACGAGGACGTGACTGGCTTAAGGTTAGTAGATGCGTTAGACCTTAGTCAAGAGATAATGGTGGATGGAAAGCCTGTTGAGTTCCAAGCGCTGTTAGACGATATTATATTTAAAATAGCCGGAACGAAACTACCTGCTTACGATGAAGAAGTAACTACTAATAGGCTAAAATCTCACCCATTTACAACAGCTATATTTCAACAGTCTGGAGACAAAGCTGGTAAACTAAGACTATACGTTCAGTTACTAATGGGTAAAGGAGGGGACGCTTATAAGAATTTCTTAGTAGAAAACAAGGGAACGTTAATAGAAAACTTGACGTCAACCTACCTGTCTAAAAATATACCAAATGTTGTAGAGAAGTTTGTGATTGGGGAGGGTTGGACAACTGATTGGAAGGGTAAAAAAATAGCTAGATATACTAAAGCAGATGGTCCGGCTTGGGCCGGCGTTACTTCTGGACCAGAAAAAAGTAGAACTATAAAGCTAGAAGAAGGGCAAACTTGGAGCGATATAATATCTGATGAAGATTTTATAGCTATTTACATGAAGGAAAAAAATGGTAAGTACACTAGGGTACAAAGTAAGGGTGAGGGTTTAGAGTATCAAATAGCTGGAGAGATGGGTTTACAAACGTTTCTAGATGGATTAAAAGATAAAACTAGCAACATTAGTGATAGGTTTAAAGGTGTGTCTGGACTTAGCGATATAATTATAACTGACCAATCTATTGTAAACATCGAGAACACGATGAGGAGAGGGGGTGACAAAGAAGCTATAAATATAATAAAAATTACTCAAAATCCAGATAAGTACGATGGGCTCTGGGACAATTTAATAAATATAGGCGACGCTATAACAAACTTAGGGAACAGAAAGAAAGATATAACACAGGTCACAAAAGTAGTAGACGATATTCTGAAAAAAGTTACAGATCCTAAAAACG
>TARA_R110001632_G_C11364138_1_pt1 | contig 21535 bp, 20 predicted proteins | sample TARA_R110001632 | Tara Oceans TARA_R110001632 (sample SAMEA4398266) | marine metagenome | biome: Polar Biome; feature: [SRF] surface water layer (ENVO:00010504); material: water (ENVO:00002006), including particulate matter (ENVO:01000060) such as... | depth 5 m
CATTACCAGAGTCTGGCGAGTGTCTAGAATACTGGGGGCGATTCATTCGGCTTGAGAGGTCAAGCAGTGGTAAGCCATATCCAGCAGCGACTGACAGCTGAAAGCGCCACTGATGAGCAATTTGAAAACAGCTTGAAAGGCTCGATCTACGAGGACAACAAAGCCGTTTGCCGCTTTGTGCTCTGCGCACTGGAAGAGGCACATATGACGCGTGAGACTCAGGTGGATCTGTGGGCCTTGAAAGGCAAACAGTACCTCTGGACCATTGAGCATATCTTCCCGCAGGGGGAAAACATTCCCGACAGCTGGGTACGGATGATCGCCGATGGCGATGCTGTTTTGGCAGAACAATACCGTCAGACTTACGCTCACTGCCTGGGTAACCTGACCATCTCGGGTTACAACAGTGCCTTGGGCAACAAGAGTTTTGCCGATAAACAGAACCGGTTGGATAGCCAGGCGCGCAAGGTGGGGTATAACAATGGCCTTTACCTGAACCAGGCGTTGGCGACAGAGAGCAGCTGGACTATTGATAAGCTCAAAGACCGGACAGATCTGTTGGTGGCTGAAGTTATGGCCAAGTATCCACTGAGTGATTTTTGACGGATGGCTGTTAATCTAAGACCCATGAAAAAAGTCGTTACCGGAGAGAGTGATGCTTAAGCAACTCAAATTGACCAACGTCGGCCCAGCCCCACTGATGGAGCTGGAGTTCGGTGAACGTCTGAACCTGGTCACCGGTGACAATGGGCTGGGAAAAAGCTTTCTTCTGGACATTGCCTGGTGGGCGCTGACTGGAAAGTGGCCGGCGGAGGTCAACCCCAGACTTACCTCCGGACGTATTGCCCTGCCGAATGACAAGAAGCAGGACGCCGTTATCGATCTTGAAGTGCTTGCTGTTAGCGGTGGCAAAACTGCCAGCCGCTCATTCGATCGCTCCTCACAAAACTGGCAGCGCTCCAAGGGACGTCCTGTCAAATCAGGGCTGGTGTTTTATGCCATGTCTGATGGCAGCTTTGCCGTGTGGGATCCAGAAAGAAATTATTGGCGTGACAGTGAAGATCCTGTCGGCCGGCAAGACGCCTATATCTTCACTCCCAAAGAAGTATGGGATGGCTTGCAAGGGGCGGACGGTAACTGGTTATGCAATGGCCTGATTCGTGATTGGGCTGGTTGGCAAAAAGAAAATGGTCGGGCATTTCAAAGCTTGCAGGCGGTCTTGCGTCAGCTTTCGCCAAGTCCGAAGGAACAGATCGAGACGGGACCCTTAACGCGTATCAGTCTGACGGATGCGCGTGATATGCCCACCATCAAGATGCCTTACGGCATGGATGTGCCGATCCTTCATGTGTCGGCGGGTATGCGCCGGGTTATTGCGCTGGCGTATTTTCTTGTTTGGTGCTGGGAAGAGCACCTGAAAGCCGTCGAGCTTAAGGGCCTGGAGCCGGAGACAAGGGTTACCTTCCTGATTGATGAGGTGGAATCCCACTTGCATCCGCGTTGGCAACGCTCTGTCATCCCATCGCTGCTGGAGGTGATGCAGCAGTTGGCCGCTGAAGCCAAGGTGCAGCTGATTGCCGTAACCCACTCCCCGCTGGTAATGGCGTCTGTTGAGCCTGGCTTTGATGCTGACACAGATAAGTGGTTCGACCTTGATCTGGAGCAGGGGGAGGTGGTGTTGCGTGACCGCCCGTTTGTCCGCCAAGGAGATGCGTCACGGTGGCTCACCAGCGAAGCTTTCGATTTAGGCAGCGCCAGGTCTTTGGAAGCCGAAGAAACCCTGGAGCAGGCCGCAAAGATTCTGTCGGAAGAGGTCATTGATACGCAACTGGCGAAGGCACTCGACGCCAGGTTGCGTAATTTACTGGGTGACACCGATCCTTTCTGGATGCGCTGGCGTTTCGTTGCCGAAAAGAAAGGGTGGTTGTGAATGCTTCAAGTCACTCAGCAGCCAGAGCCGGCTGATTTCGATGCGAAGGTGAGGCAACGCGGTCTCGACTATCTTCGCTCTCAAGATATTGCTCTGAATGGGCCGGTACTCCTAAATGTCAAGCTACCGGACTACTGGAGAGCATCGCTGGACGAACTGTATAGCAGTTATGACGGTATCTGCGCCTACCTGGCTATACATTTTGAGCGAATAACCGGGGCAGGCTCTGTCGACCATTTCGCCGCTAAGTCGAAATTCGCCGGTCAGGCCTATGAATGGACGAACTATCGTCTCGCATGCTCGCGTATGAATAGTCGCAAAAATCACTACAACGATGTACTGGATCCATTCTTGGTTCAAGACGGATGGTTCCGGCTGGAGCTGATAAGTGGTCGGATATACGCAAATTCGGATCTTGATCCCGAAACGTTACAGGCGGTCACCGATACCATCAACAGGCTCAAGCTCGATGATGCGGGGTGTCGTGAGGTTCGTTCTCGCCATTACTTCGATTATCTGCAAGGTGACTTCACTGCTGACTTTCTACGGCGGCGTTCACCTTTTGTTTGGTATGAAGCCAGCCGTCAGGGGCTCTTGAAAAACGTTTGAACGGCTAGTGCGGACCAGAAATCAAGTGCGAGCCACGCGTAGTACCGCGTAATAGGCCTGCCAAAGAAAGGAATCTTAGTATGAAGTTTCATCACTCACTGCGCTCAATCTTTTTCTATTTGATATTGATGTGTTCTGTTGATGCGTTGGCGTTTAGTTATGAAGACGTGCGCATGCTGGCAGAACAGGGAGTACCAGAAGGCCAATATGTTCTTGGTCTGTTGTATGAGCAGGGTGAGATGGTATCCCAGAACGTAAAAGAGGCAGAGAAATGGTATCGCCTAGCAGCTGAGCAGGGGTTTAGCGAAGCCCAGTTCTCCCTGGGTGTGTTACACGGGCGGGGTAAAGGCATACCAAAGAATATAAATGAGGCCGTGAAATGGGTTCGTTTGGCTGCTGAGCAGGGGTACGCCCCAGCCCAGTCCTTGCTGGCCTGGCTATATGAGACAGGCGATGGCGTACAAAGAAGCACTAGGGAGGCCGTGAAATGGTATCACCTTGCCGCTGAGCAGGGTGATGTCGAAGCCCAGTCAAAACTTGGCTTTTATTATGGTTATGGGTTTGGCGAGGGTGTTGATGTGGATAAAGAAGAGGCTGCGAAGTGGAACCGCCTTGCGGCTGAGCAAGGAGATACCAGGGCGCAACTCAATCTGGCTCTTATGCTAGAGAATGGTAATGGGGTACCGCAAAATATTGAGGAGGCTGTAAGTTGGTATCGCTTAGCAGCTGAGGGTGGTAGCGCGTTAGCCCAGTTTTTTATGGGGAATATGTATGCAGAAGGCGAACGGGTACCACTCAGTGATGAAGAAGCAGCGAAATGGTATCTCATGTCCGCTGAACAGGGGTATAGCGAAGCTCAAGCGAAGATGGGTGGCCTGTATGTGAGCGGCAAAGGGGTGCCGCAAGACTTCCGGGAAGCAATGAGGTGGTATCGCTTGGAGGCTGAAGGAGGGAATGTTGGGGCGCAGTTCAACGTGGGACTGCTGTATGAGTTTGGCGAGGGCGTACCACAAAGCTTCGAGGAAGCTGCAAAGTGGTATCTAATGGCAGCAGAAAAGGGAAATGACAAAGCGCAAGCATATCTTGCCCGTCTGTATGCGACAGGTCAGGGGGTGCCAAAGGACTTAGTGAAAGCATATTTTTGGTACAACATTGCGGCTGTGACCTATGCCGAGGCCAGAGAACCACGAAATGTTCTTTCAGCGGCGATGACACCCCAACAAATAGCTGAGGCCCAGCGGCTATCAGTTGAGTATTTTGAAAATCGCTGACGCCCCCTTGAATTAAACCAAGATGATTCGCTGATTTTGGCACCTCCTGAAAGGACAGATATGAAATTGATTGACCTGCTGGCCCAGGAAGTTCGGGCCAGTGCTGCCTACAACTCGAATGTGCAAGAAGCCCCCAGCGTCATTCTCTGGACTGACAAACAGCGACAGTGGGAGTCAGCGTTGCCGTTGTTACAGGCTGCGCTGCCCGAGCTGATTGTGTTGGGTAATTATGCCCCCGAGCGTAAAACCGGGCCGGCGACCTGGATCAAGTGCGTGGTTGAGGGTGTGCTGCCGGAGAGAGAACTACCGGCTGACCGGACGCCGATTGTCTATCTGCCGGGTTATGAGCGCCGTGACTTGCGCGCGATCGCTGACTGCCCAGAACCGCTCAAGCCGCTTGCGGAGCTGCAGTATCGCGGTTGCTGGTGGATTTACAGCAACTCCGGTCGGGACTGGACTGTGAATGCTTTCCTGATCTCGGCAAATGGCGGTGCCGGGCTGGATGTGGCCAAGGATGAGAAAACCCAGCAGGCCATGCTGCGTGTGTTGCCCGAAATCCTCGATAGCGAGCGCGATGCCCTGAGCAATCGCCGCCTGGAAGCTGCAGATTTCAATAAACTGGTCAGCAGCGATCCGGTACGCGATCTGCTTAGCTGGATGAATGACAGCCAGGTATGCAGGGAGCGCTGGGACGCTTCACGCTGGCAAGCCTTGGTCGGTATTTGTGAAAGTGAATACAGCTTCCATCCAGAGCAGGACGGAGAGCTGACAGCGGCGGAGTTATTATGCCAGCGCCAGGGGGCCTGGGAGGGCGTGTGGCAGCGCTTTATTGAGTCCTGCCATCACTACCCGCAGCTGCCGCAGTTGCTGATGAAGGTGCAGGCTGATCTGGCTGCCAGCGGTGCCAGCTATCCGTCCATCAATGCCAACGAGGAACAACAACTGGAGGCCGAGCTGTCACGCTTGCTTCAGATGGATCCGGCCAAGGCGCGTCTGGCTATTGCAGAGCTTGAGCGTCGACATGCCGAGCGTCGCGAGTGGATCTGGTTTGCCTTGGACATGTCACCTTTGGCTGGGGTACTGCAACATCTGGCTGAAACCGCCACGCATACGGCAACGGTGTTTTCCGGTGCGGATCCCGAAGAGATGGCTGCGCAGTACCGAGATCGCTACTGGCAGGCGGATGATCAAGCTTTGAAGGCGCTGGCTTATCCCTTGCCGGCGGCAGAGCAATCGCTGGTACAAGGCATTCTTGATGTGATCTATACGCCCTGGTTGGATGGCGTCACACGTAATTTACAAGGCTTGGTGCGGAGCAAGGGGTACCCGGGAGCCGATCAAATTAATGAGGCGGTTGCGGAGTATGCGGCTGCTGGTGAGGCAGTGTTTTTTGTAGACGGGTTGCGCTATGACACTGCCCAGAGACTGTTGCTGAAACTGCAAGGGCTGGGTGAAGTGCGGCCGGGACATAACTGGTCAGCCATGCCTTCGGTGACGGCGACCGCCAAGGCGGCTATAACGCCGATACATGAGCGACTGACAGGCCGCACTACAGATCGCGATTTTGAGCCGAGCCTGCTGGATGAAGATAAGACTTTCTCAGCCTATTACCTGAGGAAGCTGCTGCACGAAAAGGGCTGGCAGTACCTGGAAGAAGGGGAGTCGGGTGACCCGGCGTCCAATGCCTGGCTGCAAAGCGGGGATATCGATAAAGAGGGCCACGTGCGGGGCCTGAAGCTCGCATCCCGCATCGATATCTTGCTTGATGAAGTGGTGGAGCGTGTCGAGGAACTGATCGCCGCCGGATGGCGGAAGATCCGCATTGTCACTGACCATGGTTGGGTGCTGACACCCAAGCCCATGAGCAAGGTTGATTTGCCCAAACATTTGACCGAAACCCGTTGGAGCCGCTGCGCACTGATCAAGGATTCGGTGGATAGCGGTTATCAGCAGGTCGGTTGGTACTGGAACAGTGCGGTGAGTGTCGCCGTTGCCCCCGGTGTCAGTAGCTTCAAGGCCGGACAGCATTATGATCACGGTGGTTTGAGTCTGCAGGAGTGCTTGACGCCGGTTATCGAAATACGCAGTTCACAGCCTGCCATGCCGGTTTCTGCGGTTAATGCGACGCTGTCGGATATTCGCTGGCTCGGTCTGACCTGCAGAGTGCAGGCAGAGACCGAGGCAGACGGCGTACTGGCTGTGTTGAGAACCCACCCGGGCGATCCGGACTCTGAAATCAGCAAACGCAAGCCGCTGAAAAAAGGCAAATGCAGCCTGATGGTGGACGATCAGTACGAGGGCAGCTCTGCAGTGCTGGTGTTGCTGGACGATCAAGGTAACGTGTTGGCGAAGAAGCCAACGCTGGTAGGAGACGAATAAGTGGAAATGGACACGCTGGACCACAAGGCCGCTGATGCCTTTGAGGGGTATCTGGTCCGTAAGGATCTGGTCCGAACCTTTGCCCGCCAATTCCCGGTACCGACCTATGTGGTCGAGTTCATGCTGGGTCGTTACTGCGCATCGACTGATCCGGACGAGATCGAGGAAGGGCTGGAGATCGTACAGCGCCAACTTTCATCCAGGACGGTTCGTGCCGGTGAAGAAGAGCTGTTCAAGGCGCGGGCCTATAAGGAAGGCGAGGCCAAGCTGATCGATATTGTCAGCGTGCGCTTCGTGGAGAAAGAGGGTGGCTATCTGGCCAGCCTGCCAAGCCTGAACCTGAACCGTGTACGCATTGCCGACAAGATCGTTGATGACAACGAGCGCCTGTTGACCGGCGGTTTCTATGCTGAAGTCACGCTGGAGTACGACAGTGTAATCGCCGAAGAAAAGGGCAACGCCTTTGGTATCTCCGAGCTGCGGCCAATTCAGATGTCCAAGCGCAATGTGCTGGATGTCATGGCCGAGGCGCGCAGCACCTTCACCAGCGAAGAGTGGCGTGATTTTCTGATTCGCTCTATTGGACTTGAGCCCAGCGCGTTGAGCCAGCGAGCCAAAGACGCCGTTCTGCTGCGGATGGTGCCCTTCGTTGAGCGCAACTACAACATGGTTGAGCTGGGGCCGCGCGGCACGGGCAAGAGCCACCTGTTCCAGCAGATCTCGCCCTATGCGCATCTGATTTCCGGTGGCAAGGCGACCATCGCCAAGATGTTCGTGAATAACGCCAGCGGCCAGCGCGGTTTGGTGTGCCAGTACGATGTGGTCTGTTTTGATGAAGTCAGTGGGATCTCCTTCGACACCAAGGAAGGGATCAATATCATGAAGGGCTACATGGAGTCCGGCGAGTTCAGCCGTGGCAAGGAGAGCATCCGTGCGGATGGCTCCATGGTGTTTGTCGGCAACTTTGATGTGGATGTCGAGCATCAACAACGGGTAGGGCATCTGTTTGGCCCGCTGCCACCGGAAATGCGTGACGACACGGCGTGGATGGATCGAATTCACTGCTACCTGCCTGGCTGGGATGTGCCGAAGATGAACAAGGATCTGACTACTGACCATTTTGGTCTGGTCAGTGACTTCTTCTCCGAGTGCATGAGCCGCCTGCGGTTCGAGAGCCGTGTGTCGGTGATGCAGAATCGAGTTCATCTGGGTGGCGCGCTCAGTGGGCGTGATACCAACGCGGTCAACAAGACTGTATCTGGCTTACTCAAGCTTATGTATCCCAGCCAGGAAATGTCGGTGTCCGATGAAGACCTGGAGTGGGCGACGCGGCTGGGCCTTGAAGTACGCCGCCGGGTTAAAGAGCAGCAGAAGCGGGTCGGTGCTGCGGAGTTCCGTAACACCCACTTCAGTTACTTCATCGGTGATGATGGCGTGGAGAAGTTCGTAGCGACCCCCGAACTCAGATCGGATAACGAGATTGGGGATGATCCGCTGGAGCCCGGCCAGATTTGGACTATCAGTGAGGGTGGTGCCGACTTTGAAGACAACGCAGGTCTTTACCGAATCGAGGTCAACGACGGGCCTGGCTCTGGCGTGAAGATTCTCAACAACCCGGCACCCGCTGCGTTCAAGGAGTCAGTGCGTTACGCCGAACAGAACCTGTATTCACGGGCCGGACAGTTGGTCGGTGACCGCGATCCGCGCGCCCATGAGTTTTCCATACAGCTGCGCGCCTTTGATGCCGCCAAGCGAGGTTCAAAACTGGGGATGGCTGCGCTGATCGCCATGTGCAGCAGCTTGCTGAAAAAGTCTGTTAAGGGTGGCCTGATCGTGGTCGGAGAGATCAACCTGGGCGGCTCTATCGAACCCCTCAGCAATGCGGTGAACATCGCTGAACTGGCGATAGAGAAGGGCGCTACTACCTTGCTGATACCGGTGACCGCCCGCCGTCAGCTCTATGACCTGTCGGATGACATGGCGACCAAGATTGATATCCAGTTCTACCAGGATGCGCGGGATGCGTTGTTGAAGGCGATTGTGGAGTAAGCGGCGGCTGCGATCGAATTATGACTACCAAGGCTGACACTGGTCTTGGCAGCAAGCCCCGGCTCTGGAGAACAGCATGATCAGTTACACCGCCGGCAATCTGCTGGACGCGGACGTTGATGCGCTGGTGAACCCAGTCAATACTGTTGGCGTAATGGGCAAGGGTCTCGCACTGATGTTCAAGGAACGCTTCCCTGGCAATATGGCTGCTTATGCCAAGGCCTGCAAAGCGGGTGAGGTGCAGGTTGGCCGTATGTTTGTAACGGAAACAGGCGAGCTCATAGGACCGCGTTGGATCATTAACTTCCCGACCAAACAGCATTGGCGGGCAAAGTCACAGATGCAGTGGATCATCGATGGTTTGGCGGAGCTGCGGCGATTCATTGAAGAGCACAAGGTCATCTCTGTTGCTGTCCCAGCTTTAGGCGCTGGGAACGGAGGCTTGAGCTGGCATGACGTCAGGCCACATATTGAGCAGGCGCTGGGTGACTTGCAGGGTGTAGAGATCATGATCTTTGAGCCCGTAACTCGATTCCAGGTTGCCAAAACCAGGCGCGTTGAACGCTGACATCAGCCTGCACTCTGATTGCTGAATGGTCAGTGCCACAGCAAATCATTCCCCAGGATCCTATACAGACGAAAAAAAGAACACCTGGCAGCTGTTGCTGCTAGGTGTTCTTCAGTCACATATAGCCGCACTCGGATAAGGAGGTGCAGCTATCCGTCCCTACCACAATGTGATCCAGCACTCGCACATCGATCAGTGCCAGCGCATTCTTGAGGCGCTCAGTCAGTAGCTTGTCAGCCTGACTTGGAGCAGAGTCGCCGGAGGGGTGGTTATGCACCAGGATAACGGCCGCTGCGTTGTGTTTCAGGGCTTCTTTGACCACCTCGCGGGGGTAGACAGAGGCAGCATCTATCGTGCCGTAGAAGAGCTCACGGAAGGCCAGGATACGGTGCTTGGTGTCCAACAGTAGAAGCGCGAATACCTCGCTTTCGTATTCGTGCATCAGGTTGCGCAGGTGGTCTTTGACTTCAATGGCACTGGATATGGTCCGGCCACGGCTCAGGCGCTTGCGTGACAGTTGCTTGGCCATGGTCATGATGTCTTCTTCTGTGACCTCCGGGCTGGCCACGATGTAAGTGCCGGGCTCACTACCGGCTTTCAGCTTGTGGAATCTCATGGTCTTTTCTCCAGATGTAAAAAAGCCGCCTGGGCGGCGGCTGTATTGATGGGGGTGTGGCTAGTGTCTGGTAGGGCGGTTGTAGTCGGTTACAGAAGCCTTCCTTGCTGTCTGGGATCGAGCTTTTTGCTCCAATTTGTCTGCCAGGTTGTTGGTAGGTTGGGCCAGGTGTTCTTCTTGAGTTGCGGGCGATGCTTCTGTACCAGGTGGTTGCTCGGGGTAGAACTCCTCTACCAACGTGGCCACATCATCTTCATCCTCCTCGAAGACGCCGTTGCTCAGCCCGTGGCGTGCAGCCGCGTCCAGGGCCTCTTGGTTGTAGCCTGCGGCGACTCGTTGCTGGTGTAGAGCGCTGGCCGCAGCGAGGGCTTCTTCCATGGCCATATTGCTGCGCAGAGTGATATCCGCGTAGAAAATGGGGGTGCCGTGGCTCATCCGCGTGGACTTGCCTCTCAAGCGCAGCTCCAGCGGCAGGCAGGCCAGCTTGTTGTTGGATAGGGCGCTGAAGTAATGCAACCGTGCATACAGCGTACGGATGCTGTTGAAGCCGGTGGTACGGAAGATGAAGCTGTCGGTATTCTCGCCATCATCAATCTGTACTGTCAGTCGTCCGTAGGGCTTGCAGCCGGAATGCTGCGCCAGTGGGCAGGTGTCTGCTCCGGGGCAGGGTAGAGTCTGGATTCCCTCATTGGTGATGCGTTTACAGCTTTCACCGTCACCTATGCACATCGGCCGGCCGGTACTGCGGTCAAACAAGCTGTATTCAGCGCGGAAGTTGAGTACAGGGTCATTGAACATCAGGCGGATGGGAATGCGCCGGAGCTTCTCCTCAGGATTGGTTTCTCTTAGTGACTGATTCAGCGGATGCAGCAGCCATTCCTGGCGGTGCTGGATCTGGCTGGTGATGGTGAACTGGTCGTCCTTTTCCGGTAATCGCTTGCCGTTCCTTTCAGTGACTCGACCGATAGAGATCCGCCCGGCAACCGGCGGTGTGATTGCTAGACCTTTGAGCATTTTGTTTCTCCCATAAACGCATAAGCCCCCGGCTGCCTGGTGCAGCCGGGGGCTTATGGTTGTGTTGTGGTGTGATGGTTAATTGATCAGGAAGCGTCTGCTGCCTTTGCGCAGCGTCTGATACTTTTCCTGCAGGTGGGGCAGATCCTTGAGCAAGGCTGCGGTGTTAAAGCTCAGGCTGTCCTTGGCTTTGCGCCAGGTGACAGAACCGTCGGCAAAGACGGCCTTGGAGGCCTCCCCCATGGCCTGCTGCAGTTGCTGCTTCAGGCTGGATTCCCGCTTTTCCTGCTCAGCAATTTCGTGGCGGATCTGCTTCAGTTCCTCATAGGCCTGATTAAGCTCCGAGCTCTCCGTTAGATCTAAAACATCACCATCGTCGCGGGGGAATAAGCAGCGAAGGGCCAGGTCCGCTGAAGCGGAGCCATCTGCTGGTGGTGGTGTATCGGTTTCAACGTAATGCCAGAACTGCCGTTCCAGCTCGATCAGCTGAGCAATCATGGCTTCGTCTCGCTCGATTCTGAATACTTCCAGCTGCTGACCTGCGATCAGAACGGCTACATCGGCGGCCTGCTTGCCGGTGACTGCCAGCTGGTGAAGCACCTGGACCTGCACGTATTCGGGAACACCCTCCTTCCAAAGTCGGGCACCGTTGATCCCCGCTGTCTTGCACTCCAGGATCTGTACCTCTGGGTTACCCATCACCTCACGGTCAAGGTTGGCCATCATCCAGTGCAGGTTGGGGGCGGGGTGCTGTAGTACGGCATTGATCCGGCGCACCTTGTTGCCGGTCTTCTTGGCGTATTGTACTGCTACGATAGGCTCCAGGACCGTGCCCCAGAATATCGGGGTGCTGTCATCGTTTGGATCAGGCTTGGGGAGTTCCTTGTCACGCCCGGTTTTCTCCATCCAGAGTTCCAGTTGCGATTTGTAGGGGTTAAGGCCGATGGCCGCTGCGGCATCCGAGCTGCCAATGCCTTTCTTGCGGACCTTCAGCCATTCTTCGCGCTCCATGTCCTTGGTGTTGGCCAAACGCAGGGCACGGTAAGGCACAGCCATAGGCTGCAGATTATGGGCTTCCATAATGCACTCCAGTTCAGTATTTGAATTTGAAAGGGGTAAAACGGGGTGGGGGGTCAGGCGACCAGCTGCAAGGCATTGTCCAGGGCACGCTGCTTCATTTGTGCACCATTGCCAAACCAGGCCGAGTCGAGTCGGTAATCAGTGCTGCGGGCCTGGCGATGGTGGTCGACGTACTCGGTAACTGCGCTGAGCATGCCCCAGGCTGTTCCCTGCGCTGATTCCAGGTCGCTGCCCCGGCCAGCACCATCAAACAGCTCCTGGACTCGCTTGAGGCCGCGCTCGTTGGGGATCTTTTCAGGCAGCGGCTCATGTTCGTCAATCTCAGCTACCACGCCCATGAAATACGCCATCGCCTCTTTCCAACTAACCTTGCGCTGTGACAACAGACGCATCTGGTACTTGAAGTCATCCCACTGGGATATGGCAATGCCCAGGTCCTGTTTTACTACATCAGGCTGAAAGACTGTGTTGTGCGGCACCTTGATAGCGCGGGGAGCGCCGTTCACGGCAACGGTCAGGGTGTTGTTGCAGACTACACGGACGGTGGTGGGGGTGGCGGTTGTGGCCATGGTGCCGTCACAGGACGTGGCCAGCAGCAAGTAGCCATTTACCAGGTCTCTGCCTTTCAGTGAGAAGTCCATGCCGGTACGGGCCAAGGCCCAGAACTTGCGCCCGCCCTTTAGGACGCCAGCGGTTTCCAGCTCGTAGCCGGATACCTCGGTCAGATCACGGTAAAACTCGATGACATCCCGAGGTTGGACGATCTGGTAGCGCTTGGAGACCACCGAGAGAGCTTCCTTGGTATCCGATCGGTACAGCACCCGTTGCTCTGGGTAGGTATGGATGCTGCCCAGTGGGCCGCGTGTGTCCGATTTGAAATGAACCGGGCTGTCTAGTATCTCCCAATCCATACCGGCCTCGCGCCGCCAGACTTCAAGGGGTTGTTTGGGGGAGAGCTGTTGGCCCAGGCCGTGCCAGGGGGTAGCGCCTACATAGGCCATGTTTTCAATTTCGTGCGCCATGGTTGTTTCTCCAAGACGGCATACATCCCTCAGGCCATACGCAGCCTGGGTGGTGTATGAAATGAATTAAGAAGGGGTGGGATTTCAGAAGCGGGACTGGCAGTCGAGGCACAGGTAACTGCAAATTACCTGCTGATCAACGACTTTACCCAGCTGCAAACCGGCTACGCAGCCAGCAAGGGCACCGGCAATAGCGCCCAGCACCGCGCCCGCGCCGACGCCCACAGGGCCGCCAGCCGCACCGACTTTCATGCCCGCTCGTGCACCGCTGGTGGTTGCTGCTGTAGCACCACTGAAAGCACCGGCGACGGTTCCGACAGCGCCGCCGACACGCCGACCATGATTGCCATAAACGACGTGGTGCGAACCGCATTGGGGACAGGGTTGTGTCATAGGGGACTCCTCATGAGATAGGCCAGCTGAGTGGGCTGGCTGTGGTGGGTTCATGAGGGTTATGTATGAGTGGGATTGTTTTGAATCGAATGGAGTGTGGAAGTCGTTTACCGGTCAAACCTATTCAATAAAGCCCTTCTCTCTAGCGGCAAACAGCATCATCTCCAGTTGCTGCAGATAGCCCGCACAGTGACCTATAAGGTTAAAGTCATTGGTAAGACCATATTTGCTGAGGTCTGTCTCGTTGAGCTGATTGAATCGCACCGGGTTTCGTGGAGGCCTCAACTCTTGAGAGAATGAGGCATGAAAAAATCCAACAGCTACTCCCCAGAAGTCCGTGAACGTGCCGTGCGCATGGTTCTGGAGAACCTGAAGGACTACCCATCCGAATGGGCAGCCATCGAATCCATTGCGCCCAAGATTGGCTGTGTCCCCCAGACGCTGCATGGCTGGATACGCAAACACCAGACTGATATTGGCCACCGCCCCGGCCAGACGACCGAGGAACGAGAACGCATCAAGGCTCTGGAACGCGAGAACCGGGAACTGCGCAAAGCGAACGAGATTCTGCGCCTGGCCAGTGCGTATTTTGCCCAGGCGGAGCCCGACTGGCCGGCACCCCGGCGCCGCAACAAACCCTGAACGCCTTCGTTGACGAGTACCGTGACCGCTACGGAGTTGAGTCGATCTGTCGGGTAATCCAGATCGCTCCGTCCGGTTATTACGTGCATGCAGCCAAAGCCCGTCAACCCGAACTGCGAAGCGCTCGTGCCAAACAGGACGAGCTGTTGAGCGATAAAATCCAGCGAGTCTGGGATGACAATATGCAGTGCTATGGCGTCGTGAAAGTCTGGAAGCAACTCAAGCGTGAGGGCATTGATATTGCTCGCTGCACGGTACAGCGGCTGATGCGTCAACTGGGCCTGCAGGGCGTTCGTCGCGGTCATGTGATCCGCACCACCATCCCGAATGAGAACGCGATTTGTCCGCTGGATAGGGTCCAACGCCAGTTCCATGCGGATCGACCCAATCAGCTATGGGTGTCCGACTTTACTTATGTTTCAACGTGGCAAGGCTGGCTCTACGTCGCCTTCGTGATCGATGTCTTTGCCCGGCGAATCGTTGGCTGGCGGGTGAGCAACAGCATGCGAACAGACTTCGTTCTGGATGCCCTGGAGCAGGCGCTGCACGCTCGACAGCCGAGCCGCATGGACGACCTGATACACCATAGCGACAGGGGTAGCCAATACGCCTCCATCCGATACACGGAGCGTCTCGCTGAGGCCGGCATAGAGCCCTCTGTAGGCAGCAAAGGCGATAGCTATGACAACGCTTTGGCTGAAACCATCAACGGGTTATACAAAGCGGAGCTGATCTATCGGCAGTCCTGGCGTAGTCGCGAAGCCGTGGAAATCGCCACTTTGAAATGGGTTCACTGGTACAACCACCAGCGGTTGCTGAGCTCGATTGGGTATATACCCCCGGCAGAAGCTGAGGCAAACTTCTACCAGCAACAATCCGGTCAGACCATGGCGGCCTGACTTAAACGAAATGGCCTCCATAAAACCCGGTACGATTCAATGTATGGACTTGCTAGTAATTAAGTGCTGTTACGGCTTCGCGTACCCAATCTGCTTCAGGCTTTCCCTGTGGGTGATCGGCTACAACGCATTGCGTCTCGAACCCATCTTCCATATTCAGGCGGCCGTATTTCTTAACATAATGAAACTCCTCATTTTCTTGAAGGTTGGTTTCTGCAAGAAATGGAGCTGCCCAATCCATCCCAGTAAGGAATAATAAACGCGATGGACGATAAGTGCGTAACTCTAATTTTAGCAGCTCAACGCAACCATCCAGCTGAGCATTGCGGAGCGCACTGTTCGGGTTTCCACCCGCAGCTGGAGAGACCTTATAAAGGTTTGACCAAACGAGGTGTGAGGACCAGTTTTCGCACTCAGATTCGACAATATTCAAGCTCATCGTAACGTTGCGTACGCAGCGCCAAAAAGCCGATCTTTTTGTGTTGTACTCCTGAGAAGCGCTCCAGCTATCAGTCACCCAGCTCATGGGGCACTTGCTAGCGTTGACTACACTATCTTCTACGAGGGCGGCATACCGCGTGACATTGCTCGGATCGCTAAGTTTTCTTGTGCATATGCCTTCGGTCCACCCATTAACTGCGCGTCCAATAACCATCAGCCCTCCATCGTAAGCGTGACCTTCTATCGCAAGGAATCCGGTAACTTCGCGATTAAGAATGCTTGATTTTTTCCCGACAGAGGTAAGTATACTTTTCTCAAAAATCTCTTTTCCAAAAACCATAGACATGTGAACCTCATGTGATTGTGATTGGCTGGCTTCTATGTTTATTTGTATTTCTCGTTATTGAGTGTCTTATATTCTTGCGTCCGACTTGTCTTTCATGGGCTGTCTTATATTTTCTTTACATAAATCACCTTTTTTATCATATCCCCATATTCAGACTCTTCGACAATGGCTTTTACTTCACAGTTTTCCAAAGCTTTACATTCTTGAAAAATCTGGTCGCCAATTTCAGAGTTCGATATAAACATGAAGTCACCAATGCTGGAGTCTAGCGTTCCATAGCTTAACTCTCCTCTTGTGGTTTTTTCGGGAAACTCTTTTTCTTTCATCAAAACACTCCCAAGAGCACCTATATTGTAATCCGAAAGACCTGCAACCTTGACGTAGGCATCTTTTCCGCCGCTAATCGTTTCAGATGTATAGGATATTTCAATCTCGGATTCTCTTGTATCTTTTATAGAAACCAAGCTTGCTTTGCATTCGTAGTTCCCGAGCTCTCTATCCTGCTTAGCTGTTCTAATATTTCTTAGTTCAAATTTTATTTTTTCGTAGTCTGTTTCAAGTTCAAACTCCAAATCGCCTCCTGCCAACACCGAAAGCTGTTTGGCAGCGAAAGACATTTGATTAGTAAATCCAGGCTGGGAAACGGTGTTGTTAAAATGATCGGTAGCTGTAGATATAACAGTGCTTTTCACAGCTGGGCCATCACAACTGAAATCAGGTGATTTGCTGCAAGCAGAAATAAATAAAACAGGGAGTAGTAGTGCGACTGCTTTTTGCTTCATGCTAAAGATCCTTAATATTGCGAGTCAATCCGTATATTGAAAATATATATGGTATTTTATATAGGGTTTTTACTAAAAATATTTCCCAGCTTCTTATAACGCAAATTTAGCGCAAATTCCTTCTGATTGCCATCTAAACGCCACCATTAAGGAATCGCTGATCAATTCAGATTGGCGCGGTTCCAGCGCCAATCGACGGTATTTTTGATGCAGCCAACCTGCTCTCGGCGACATTGCTCCGCAAATCGCCTTCAACTCTGGCCATTTCGGCTTATTTTCACCCTATTGCCGGGGTTCAAGACGCAATAACCCCATCAGTCGTTGCATAACACCTCTTGGCCAATACCAGGTTGGCCAGTGCAAACAGGCTGAACAGCTGGGCCTGATTCTTCTCCATGCCCCGGTAGCGTACCTTGCGGTGGCCAAACAGATTCTTGATCACATGGAATGGGTGTTCCATCTTGGCGCGGATGCTCGCTTTGCAGTGCTCAATGCGTTGCATGATCTGCTTCTCCGGGCCATCTTCCATTTTCTTGGTGGTGCTGCGTCGTGCAGCAATCCGCAACGGAGGGAGCGTGTCATCATCCTCACCAAGACGCTTACCCAGTCCTGTGTACCCAGCATCGGCATAGACAGGTTCTTTGTCGTCACGTAGCAGCTGCGCGGCTACTGTGATGTCCGCCTGGTTGGCCGAGGTGGCCACCAGGCTGTGTGTCAGACCTGTTGCCGCATCAACACCGATATGGGCTTTCATGCCGAAATACCACTGGTTGCCTTTGCGTGTCTGCTTCATCGCCGGATCACGCTGCTTGGCCTTGTTCTTGGTAGAAGGTGCAGCGGCAATGATCGTGGCATCGACAATGGTCCCTTCGCGCATGAACAAACCACGTTCTGCCAGAGTGGCGTTGATCTCTTCGAAGATCCGTTGCGTCAGCGAATGCCTTTCCAGCAGGTGGCGGAAACGCAGCAGTGTTGTGGCATCCGGCACGCTTTCGATGGACAGATCAATACCAACGAAATCACGCATCCACTGGCTGTCATAGATGGCGTCTTCCAGCGCTTCATCAGCCAGGGCGTACCACTGCTGCAGGAAGTAGATCCGCAGCATGCGCTCAAGGCCGATCGGTGGACGACCCCGCCTGCCGGCCGAGTCCGGGAAATAGGCCGGCGACAGCGCATCAATCAACCGCTGCCATGGCAGCAGGCTGTCCATCTGTGCAAGAAAACGTTCGCGGCGAGTCACTTTCTTCTTGTGCTGATGCTCTGCCTGGGCGAAGGAGATCTGCTTCATTTGGGGACTCTATCAGATGAGGTCGGAATTATTGGATTCTACCCGATCAGGTAGCGCTGGTGGATTTATGCAGCGTTTCCCTAATGTAAAGGCGTGTGCCGATGGCGAGATTACCCCTTGGATAGCGGCCCAGCGCGAGCGCCATCACCTTGATATTTTCGAGCGCTTCGCACCGGATACGCCTCCACCGGACACCGATGATCCGGTTACATGCATGACCCATCGGATGACAACACAGGCCGGTCGTGCTGTGTATGCATTACGCAAACAGACAGTTGAACCGGTATTCGGTATTATCAAGCATGTGATGGGCTTCCGCCGCTTCTCATTGCGCGGATTCGACAAAGTGGTCGGTGAGTGGACCTTGGCTACGCTGGCATGGAATGTTAAACGAATGAATATTCTGCGCATGGCCTGAAAAGGCTGCATGTGATGCTACCAGTAGCGCGCTCCAGCTGCCTATTGGCTCCCACATGATACTGGTAGGGGGGCACCTAGCTCATATTTCAGATCGTTGGGGCGAAACCAGGCCTTTGCGTCGACGCCGGACATGGCCATCTTTATAGGCTCAAGTCCGACAGACTCCTAGGCTGCCTTTCGATTGAGTTGGGTCAAGTGACTCGTGAGTCACATAGGCTATGCTGAATCTAAGTTAAGCGAATACGTGGTCGTTAATTGATGACTGCGACACACAGAAAAGGGGTTGAATATGAGCAAGAATGCAAGTCTCTTCATGCCGGTTGTATCGTTGTTTGGTGCGAATGTGTTGTCTGAGTTGGCTGATCGAGTGAAGTCTCTGGGTGGTAAGAAGCCGCTGGTCATCACTGATAAGGGTATGACTCAACTATGCTACACCAAGCAAGTAACGGATCTGCTTGATCAGGCCAGCATTGCTTATGCAGTATTTGATGAGACTATTCCCAATCCAACCGATAAAAACGTTGAGCAAGGCGTTGCTGCCTACCAAAAGGGTCAGTGCGATATGCTGATCTCCTTGGGTGGTGGTAGTGCGCATGACTGTTGTAAAGGTGTTGGTTTAGTGGTTTCTAATGGCGGCGTGATTGCTGACTATGAAGGTGTCGATCAGTCAAAGAACAGCTTGCCACCTTATATTGCGATTAATACTACTGCCGGAACTGCGAGCGAATTAACCCGTTTCACTATTATTACCAATACCTCCAATCACGTGAAAATGGCGATTGTGGATTGGCGCGTCACGCCGGACTTGGCGATTAATGATCCGTTGTTGATGATGAAAATGCCGCCGTCGTTGACTGCCGCAACCGGTATGGATGCACTGACTCATGCGGTGGAGGCTTATGTCTCAACGGATGCAAACCCAATCACTGATGCTTGTGCGCTACAAGCGATTCGTTTGATTGCGCGTTATTTGCGAGTTGCTGTGGCGCGTGGCGATGATCTCGAAGCGCGTGATCGGATGGCCTATGCGCAGTATTTGGCGGGGATGGCGTTCAATAATGCCGGTCTCGGTCATGTGCATGCGATGTCGCATCAACTCGGTGGTATGTATAACTTGCCACATGGCGTGTGTAACGCACTGTTGTTACCGCATGTCTGCGAAGCAAACTTAATGGCTGCGCAAGAGCGTTATGCCGATATTGCTGATGCCTTGGGCGAAAACATCTACGGTTTGCCGGTACGTGAGGCTGCACAAATGGCTGTAGTGGCGATTCGTTGTCTGTCGGTTGATGTGGGTATCCCAAGTAATCTGACTGAATTGGGTGTGCAGGATAAAGACATTGATGCAATGGTTAAGCATGCGCAGCAAGATGTGTGTGCATTAACCAATCCACGTCGATTGAATGACAAGGAAGTGGCGGCAATCTTCCGTGCTGCAATGTAGTTATTGCTAGCTAGAAACGTAGCTGACAACCACGCCTCGCCTTAAGCAGCGGGGCGTGTTGCGTTTTAGATGCTGTATGAGCGGGCCATGCCCGCGACAGCGGTGTTGTATTCCAAATAAAGTATCGAGATGATAGTGGTACATGCCGCACTGCCAATTAAGGAAACGCTTCGGCGCCGTTTAATCAGCGCTTCCCTAATGGGGTTCAGCTTTCGATTAACCCGGGATGCACAGAAAGATTTGACCGCGATCCGCCGTTATTCGGTGGAAACCTGGGGTACGGAGCAGTCTAATCGTATCTTCAGGGTATGCGCGAGACGATAGAGCTTTTAGCTGGGTTTCCGGGGAAGGGGTGCTGAGTTTTACGTATGGTAGCCACATGCTCTACTACCGGCTGGAAAAGGAGCAACTGGTGGTGCTTGCGGTGCTGCACCAACGGATGGTGCCAGAAGAACATCTGAAGGGACGCTAGGTGCTTTCAGCTGAAATATCAGCTTAGGCTGCTCCAGAGCAGACATGTAGCTGTACTGCGTTTACAGCGTCTATGGTGAGGATGTAGGCTGAGCGTCTTGGTCAGATTTATCAAGATAGTTGGCCCAATCTTCCATCAGTTTCTGCCGCTTCTCAAACATATCCCCCCGCCGATAAGCTGACTCCACAGCACTGTCCAGTGTGTGCGCTAGGGCCTGCTCACAAACATCACGCGGGTGCGCTGTGTTTTCGCCAGCCCAGTCTCGAAAGGTGGATCTGAATCCGTGTACGGTGATATGGCTGTAACCCATCCGGCGCAGGCCCATCAGCATGCTCATGTTCGACAAGGGCTGGCCTTTTTTCTGGCCAGGAAACAGGTATGGACTGTTGTCGACCCTGGGCAGTTGTTCTAGGAGTGACTTCAGCTGTGCAGTGATGGGGACGCGATGTTCTTTGTCCGCTTTCATGCGCTCAGCGGGGATTGTCCAGGTATCGGTCTTTAGGTCGATTTCACTCCATTGGGCACCCAGTACTTCGCTGGTTCGGCAGCAGGTCAGTATGGTCATTTCCAGTGCCCGGTAGGCTAGGCCTGTTTGCTGAGCCAGCTCCTTCATGAATCTAGATGCTTCGGTCCAGGGCAGAGCGGGGTGGTGTCTGACCTTGCTGACTTTGCTGCGCTTTGGAAGTAGCTTGTCCAGGTGGCCGCGCCAACGTGCCGGATTCTCGCCTTCCCGCAGTCCTGTCGCTTTCGCCGCGTCCAGCACCAGCTCAATGCGGTTGCGTACCCGGCTAGCTGTCTCTGGAATCTTGGTCCAGATTGGCTTGAGAATTTCCAGTACATGTTCAGTGCTGACCTCGCTGGGTGGAAGATGTCCGATCTTGGGGTAAGCATAAGTCTGCAGGGTGCTGACCCACTGCCCAGCATGTTTGACGTTCTTCCAGCCGGGTCTGTGGGCTTCTATGTAGTCCTGGGCAACCTCTTGAAAGGTTATTGCTTGAGCCGCCTGGCGGATCTTTTCTGCTTCCAGTTCTTCCCGTTGCTTCTGGCGCTCTTCTAGCGGGTCTGTCCCCGTCCTGGCCAGTTTGCGTGCCTCGGCAGCCAGCCCTCTGGCTTCGGCCAAGGACACTTCAGGGTAGCTGCCTAACCCCATATCTCGCAGCTTGCTGTTGAAGCGATAGCGGTATATCCAGCTGCTGCTACCCGTCTTCCTAATACGCAGGTATAGCCCATCGCCATCATTATGCATTCCGGCATCCAGTGTTCTGATCAGCTTTTCTACAGACTTGGCGGTGAGGCTACCCATTGCTATTTCCTTGGCTGGTGAAGCGGTGCGTATGAGTCGGCAAGCTGGCCCATACTCTGGCCCATACTTTAGCTTGGGAACACCTGAGACGTCAAAAGACTTTATCGGAATATAAATTGTTTGAAATCAATGTGTTATTGTGGTTTTAGAGTGCTAGTGAGTCTTTGTGAAACCCTAAGTGGGCGGACTGTCCCTCCGCCACTATCTGTACTCAAAGCCCCGTAAATCGGGGCTTTGTTGTTTCTACTCCCTGCTGTTCTCCGCTTGATTTCCGACAAGGTTTTGTTTTTTGAGTAAATCGCCATTGATGGGCGAGCGACATGCTTTGACGGTGGGATAGCGCCAGGCGTCAAAGGTAGGTTTCCCCCCCACATTTAACCGCTGATTGCATGGGTCCCCCTGTCGTTCGGGTTGCGTGTGCGCTGAAGTTTGTACCTACCGCTTCCCTAAACGCAGATCAAGCGGGGCATCTCTATTCTGTCGAATGAGGCTGGGCCTTAAGTTGAGGCAAAAGGATCGGGTTCTACCCCGTTTCCACGGACGGTTATAAAACAGCTAAGAGCT
>TARA_R110001632_G_scaffold29612_1_pt1 | contig 21461 bp, 20 predicted proteins | sample TARA_R110001632 | Tara Oceans TARA_R110001632 (sample SAMEA4398266) | marine metagenome | biome: Polar Biome; feature: [SRF] surface water layer (ENVO:00010504); material: water (ENVO:00002006), including particulate matter (ENVO:01000060) such as... | depth 5 m
GGCAACACTCTATCTCAGTTGTTGCACTTGGTCCTTGAGACCACCCTTTTGCTCCAGAATCTTCAGTGACAGCTCTCGTCGATAAGAGAGGTCAAAGTGCGCTTTCTTTCAAGATACGTGCAAGCTTTGCACTCTGCTGCTGCAATGAAAAAAAGTTTTCTACTGCAGACCTTCCGGCTTGTCCCATCTGGAGACGTAGCATGGATGAGTCAAGCAGCGCCGTTAATGATCTCTTCCATTCACTTTCTGATATGGCCAGCAGGCCGGAGCCTGTTTCTGTCACGATGCGTAAATTAACCCCCACTGGAGAGGCGATCACTGGCACCGCACAAGCCATATATTGGATTAGCTTATAACCGCATTTACCTTTTTCCCAAGGTCCGTTAGGAAGAGGCATAATCCCCACATCCATCTGACGAATAAGTTCCGTCTCAGTGTCTTCACTCCAGGGCAAGATATCTACCTGAGTGTCCGGAAACTCCGCGGCCAGTTCTGACGTCGCACCCACCAACCGCAACACAGCACCATAAGACTGACAGGCGCTGACCAGAGGCCCTTTTATTGCCAGCACGTATTTCTGTGTGGAAGGTGAACCGATCCAACCTATAACCAGAGGCTCACCCGGTTGATGGCTACGCTGGGCGTAACGAGCGTGGTCCACCACCGTGGGGATAATTTGAACTTTTGAGGCGCCGGCCGCAATCGCTCTGTCAGCAAGATACTGGTTACCAGCAATCACACAACTGGAATTCCTCATCACGGAATCAATATTAGTGCCTAAAAGCAACCGAACTAAGAAATATGATGATGAGTCATAGTTATGAAAGATAGCATCATCATAATCAACTATATAGGGTTTTCCGATTAACTTAAGCATGCGTTCAGCAAGTGATGGAATGTAGGGAAAGATCTCCTTTTCAATCCAAATAACGTCATATTTAAACACGCCAATCAAAGCTACAAGCCTGCGCAAATAGGCGAGAAAAACAAAGAAAAATGATTTCCTGTTATTTCCGTAAAAACCGTTTAGATAAGCATCACTGAATAAGCTTGAGACAGTAATCTGCATATCGTACAACTCTAGAGAAGGAATGTATTGCAACGAACGCAAACGAGAACTGGCGCCTTTACGCGAATACTTAGAAAACAATAAAACTTTCATGACATAGACCGTTAATTAAGAATAATACTTATAACTTAGCATTAGCTTATACATATCTGCCAATGGCAACCAAAGCGCCTAATCACTTAACAGAAAATATTAACTAGCACGAAAACCGGAAGGGGCTCATCGGCGATTTTTAGTTAACGACTGCAAAGCATCATGGTAAGAAGATATTGCAACATCCAGCCCATAGTATTTAAGGCCAACTTCGCGAGATTTGATACGATACCTCTGTCGGTTAGGTAGCATTTCCTTTACAAACCATATAGCTGCACGCTCTAACTCACTACAATCGAGACTATCAAGCGCGAGCCCTCCTAAAGAACAAACTTCCCTACTGTTTCCAATTCCGGCAGTCCCGATTACAGGCAAACCAGATAATAGATATTCCCCAGTTTTAATCGCTGACACGGCCTGCATAGAATAACTCGCTGCAATAAATGATAGACCTACGTCAGCTGCGGAAAGATACATACTAACCTGATCGCTACTAACTTCCAATGCAATAGCAGAATCAGCAATGATTGAATCTTGAGCTATTGATTGTCTAGCCGCTTCAAAAGAACTAGTCAAAATAATAAGCTTAGCATCTGTTCTCAAATTTAAAACATACTTAAAAAACACAATAATTTCGGATAAACGGTATTTTCCACCTAAAGAGCCGGCATAAACCACCACAGGAACATCACGTTTAATATGTAGCCTTGCACGAATCTCATTAACTGAAATATCGCATACAGGTTTAAAGATATTGCTATCCCGCCCGTTACTCACAACATTAAATTTCTCAGTCGAGACGCCAGCTCCACCCCGGGCAGACAATATTTGGTTTGCAATAATCGATCGGGTTAAAATTACATTGGCGCGGCGGACCATTTGTGCTTCGATATCCCGCAGAAACCGATGAATGAACCCAGATGGGGATTGACCGCCGAAATCCACCCGTTCATCAAGTGGCAGTCCATCAGCATCAAAAATAATTGGTATTGTATTATTCCTGAGCGCCATCAATGTTGCGAGAGCGGGCATTGTGCTGCGGGGCATTACAGCATCGATGTCGTATTTACGAATGGCACCGCGTATGCATATCGCTCCATAAATGGTGGTCAAAAAGCCACCTAAACCAACAGGTTTCCGCCAAATAGACCTTACTTCATAAGTGCAACAGGCTTTTATACAAGCTTTTTCCATACGCTTTAATTGGCCGCCTCGCGCCCATGTGAACTGAAGAATGTGAAACGTGATACCTCTAGTAGCCAGCTCTGCAAAAATAGGGAGAAAAAGGCTTTCTAAATAGGTAACCTGAGGCCCATCCCAAGTAACGAATAAAATTTTCACACAACTCTTCCCATCGGCTGATTGTAAAAAATATTGATATCGAACATTCGAAATGGTTATTTAAACCACCAATTTCATCGAAGCTTTGATCGCAACTCAGCTTCAACCTAACACACGGCACACGGTACACGGTACACAAGATTAATTAAAAGTAAAAAATCTAGCGAAGAACTGATAGCTAATTTTAAATAGTACAAAAAAACTTAGTCCAAAAACTCTAGGAGCCATCCATTTGAAAAACTCTTTATCAGACGATTGATTCCAAAGCACGCACAACCTCTGCCTAAATCCTGCGTCAATCCAAAAAGCTCTAAAATACAACTTTATAACATATGCTTCTAATGCATCCACGTTAAATCTTTCATTAGAAGCATCGACTGACTCCTGCATAGCATGCCCACGCAAGAACTGAAACAACTCATACTTACTAGCAGAATAATCGGCAGATTTAATCTGTTCTGCCGATATAGAAGACGCTGAAACTTTGGCAACACGTCTGTTACTTATAGAATTTTCATGCGACCTATATGCAACAAGGGGCAAATCAATTTTTTTTACTTCCCGCCCATAGAGATAGATCATGAATGTCATAAACGTGTCTTCAAAATACGACCTATTATGATAACGCTTCAACTTACGGACAAAAGCCATATCATATGCCGAACCAGCTCCATGCACATCTGGAAAACCTAACTTACCAAAAACATCTTCCACTAATACACTTGCCGGATTGGGCGAACAGTTAGATTCTGTAATTTTACCTTCCACATCAATAAGATCATAATTTGAAATCACCCCGCATGTGTTGTAAGAAGCTGACCACACATCGGCTAGTAGCTTCACACGATCAGGATATGAGATATCATCACCAGCAGCAAGCACCAAAAGCCCACCCTTAGCAATGTCGATTATATTATAAAAGTGGCCTAAAATGCATTTATTAAACTCGGTCTTATTAATAACTATTCTGTGCGGACCTTCATACAGAGCAACTTTCGCTTTTATAATTTCAAAAGTTTTATCGTTAGAGCAGTCATCAGAAATTATTATTTCTAACGGTGAGTACGTCTGAGCGAAAGCGCCATCAATCGCTTCCGCGATAAACTCTTCTTGATTGTAAGCAAGCAATGCAAACGTAACAAGAGGCATACTGTTCTCGGTCATTAGTCAAACCTATTTTATTCAAAATTCTACGAATTCCACCGGTGGCTTTTCCTACCGGCCCTGTAAGCTCTGCGATTTTAACCAACCTTACCAATGACCATAGCGCAAACACAAGTTTCAAACATATACCAACCAACATCCAAGTCAACTCATGTCACCAACTCAAACCCGATATAGCCACAGCTGCAGACATTAATCTAAGGAATATATATTTGACAGATCTACTCCAACGAAACCCGGTTTTCAACCGCGCAAACTAGAGAACTAACGGACGATATAGAACATACATAAGGGCAAAACTGATACCGGCTGCCTAGATTCCTACGTGAGGCAGAAGCAGCCATATTCCAAGTGCAAAAATAAAAACGGCAACAGATTCTTAAATAAATATAACTTTCATCTGCAAGCAGCCAACATAACAAACCCCAATGGCCAACTAGCTAGCTTGACATCACCAAAAATTTACTACCGAAGAACATCTACGGTTTTATGCGACCCCTTATAATTTAAGGCCATGCCTCGCATGATTTGATTTTCATTATCAGAATAGACGTCATCAGATGAGGTAATTTCCCATGGCTCATAAATCTGAGCAAATGCCGACGCAATTGCTTCATGGATATATTATTCCTGGTTATAAGCAAATGGGGCAACGTCACCATTGAACTTGCATGTTTTGCTATTTCATCATATTTCACTTCTGATCGGCCAGCCGAGCCTAGCGTAAACTTTAAAACACTTCTCTGCGAGCCGGCCTGCCGGGCCAATTTTTTCAAGCACAACGCGCACGCCTATGATACCGGTCATTGCGGCCAACAGGGACGATGCGACGATACCTGCGAGCGGCGCCATGAACGAAAGCCCTAAAAGAGAAGCTGCTAATACCACATGCAAACCTAACAAACGCAACGATAGTGCCTGCCAACGGAACCCGCGCAAGTGCCTGACAATTAAATAAACTGTGCCGAAGTAGGTTACATAGCCAAGTAAAAACGCCACCCCCGTGATCTCTAAACCAATACGCGGCAAAAGCCACCATACCAATGCTAGAAACACAATATTGAAACTCAACTCCATAAAGAAATAGATCTTGGCATGGGCTGCTGCGACGACAGCAAAACTCATCGCCCAACTGGCCAGCTTGAAAACATTCCCAACCGACTGCCATTGCAGCAGCGTGGCAGCTGGACCGAACTCCTTGGCGTATAACAAGCTGATGACCCAAGGCGCCCAGCCGATTAGAAGCAACAGGACCGGCCCGCCTATCGCTAAGCCCAGCTGTGCCTGGTCGTTCATCAGCCTGCTGGCAGCGTCGCGGTCATGTATGACTTCAGTCAGTCGAGGAAAATAGTCCGCGCCCATTGCTCCCAGTAGAAATCCAACATAGGTCATAGTGATACCCCATGCTGCGGCAAAATAACCTGCTGCTTCCAGATCCAGTTCTTGTGTGATCGCACTTCGCACGAACAGAAGGGTCGCGGTGTTGGCTAGCCCTCCCAACATGAAGGCCGATCCTAGTCGTGCCATAGGTTTCCAAGTTGACCACGTATCGGCGAAGCTGAATGATGTTTGATTACCTCGCTCTGGTAATCGACGGACAAATAACAGGGCAGCAAGGAAGCTGGCGAAAGGCTGAGCAAGAAGGAACCATATAAGGCCAGCCTTACCAAATTGCCATATGGCAAACAGGCCGATCAGCGTCCCAACTATAGCCCCGATCACGGTGACGCGCCCTAGATCCCCTATGCGGCGTAACCCCTGAAGCAGGGCAGTGTAGGCCGTGGAAAGCAGCATTAGCAGCACGGCTATGCCAACCAAACCTATCTCTGTGGACAGGGTGGCGTCACCAGTTAACCATACCGTTATCGGCTCGCGCAGCAGCCAGACGGCTGCCATTGCCAATGTGCCTTGAACCATGTGTGCTGCAAGCAGAACACGGCTGACGCGATTAAGTGTTGTTGCATCCCCACGAGCATTTGCTATCTGTCGGACGCCGCTGGAACCCATGCCTAAACCCGCAGTATTGCCTACCATCTGCTGTAAGTTGTTGTAGATACCCAACAAACCAACACCTGTAGGTCCTAACAGTACAGCAACTACCTTCATTCTAATGATAGAAATCAGGATGTTAATAACCTGGGCCGAGCCGATTACCACCATCGAGCGGATGAGCCCCCGTGAGTGAACCGAGTTAGACTTGCTCATTTGAAGTTATTGACCGCCTCAACTACCTGATGCAACTGCTCTTTAGATAGATGCGGCCCCATAGGAAGACTAACCACTGAGCTATGTATTTGTTCAGTTAGTGCAAAAGTCTGACTACCCCACGCCTTGTATGCCGGTTGCTTGTGGGGCGGGATGGGATAATGAATGAGCGTTTGCACACGCTCCGCTAGCAAATGATTCTGAAAATCATCCCTTTTGTTCGTTCTGAGCACGAAGAGGTGCCAAACGTGGCTCTTAGGCTCCTTGATCATCGGAAGCTGGATCCTGGGGTTATCAATATTGTCTAGATAGTGTTCAGCTACTTCTCGCCGGTTCCTAATTTCTTCATCAAGATGCCTTAACTTTACTCGAAGCACCGCAGCCTGAATTTCGTCTAAGCGGCTATTCACCCCTTGATACAGGTTCTCGTATTTCTTGTGGCTGCCGTAATTACCCAGGGCACGAATCATCTTGGCCAGATCTTCGTCGTCCGTTGTAACCGCCCCCCCATCTCCAAGTGCTCCCAAATTTTTACCCGGATAAAAACTGAATCCGGCTGCATGCCCCCAGGTCCCAGCCTTACGCCCATCAATTGAAGCACCGTGGGACTGCGCTGCATCTTCCAGAACAAGCAAGCCGTGTTCGTCTGCTAACTGCATCAATTTGGGCATTGGAGACATCTGGCCATACAGATGAACCGCTATTATGGCTTTTGTATTGGGGCCGATGGCCTCTGCAGTCTTAACCGGGCACAAATTGAACGTCGCCTCATCTGGCTCAACCAGCACAGGCGTCAACCGATTTTCGGTAATAGCCAGAATGCTCGCAATATAGGTATTGGCCGGAACGATGACTTCATCCCCTTCCTTCAACCGACCCATTTCCTTCCAGGCTCTGAGCGTCAGCGTCAGGGCATCCAGACCGTTGGCAATGCCGATGCAATGCTCTGTACCGCAGTAGGTTGCAAACTCCTGCTCAAAACCGGCTACTTCCTGGCCCTGTATGTACCAACCCGAGTCAATGACTCGGGTGGCTGCGGCAATGAGTTCTTCACGGTATTGGGCGTTTATGGCTTTTAGGTCTAGGAAGGGGATCATATTCAATTCAGTTCCGGGTAATGATGCGGGCAGGGTTGCCTACTACAACGGCGTGCGCCGGTACGTTTTGGGTAACAACGGCGCCTGCACCCACCATGGCGCCTTCGCCTATTTCCAGGCCAGGCAGAATGGTGGCGTTGGCTCCAATACTGGCGCCCTTGCGTACGATGATGCTGGAAAATTGCTCGGGATAGTGTTTCGAGCGTGGGTACATGTCGTTGGTAAAGGTCGCATTGGGGCCGATAAACACATCATCTTCAACGCGCGTGCCGTCCCATATAAATACACCTGACTTCACCGTGACTCTGTCACCCACAATCACATCGCCTTCAATCAGCGTATGAGAGCAAATATTGCAGTCTTTGCCAATTCGGGCGTTTTTCAGAACCACGGCATATTGCCATACCCGCGTACCTTCGCCTATATCTGCCGCTGCCACGTCTGAGAGAGGATGAATAAAGCTCATGCGCGAGTCCTCGATTTAAAGTCGGCATAATCGCGAACGTAATCGGCCTCGTCGTAATGCTCGCTGGCCAGTACCAGTAATACGCAGTCGGGGCTGAAATCATGCATTTCCCGCCAGATTAGCCCTTCTATAAAAATACCTTTTTCCGGGGAGTCCAGCCATACATCTTCTCTAATGTGGCCGTTATCCAGTTTCATTCTGCAGCGCCCCGCCACACACACCGCCAACTGCTTGAGTGCCAGATGCGCATGAAAGCCACGGGAAACCCCTGCTTGAGTCCCGAAAATGTAGTACACGCGATTGACCGCGAAGGGAATGCTGTCTTGGGCCTCGATAGCCACAAGTGAACCGCGATCATCTCCCCGGGTGGGCAGGTCGATCCAGTTGATCAAACTCATAAATTGTAATACCGATCAGGTAAAGGTTTCAGCGTCGTTGAAGTGGCTGGCGCTGGCGTCCTTGGCGGACAGAATTACGCTAGATGGCTCTACTAGAGGCCAGTCAACAGCCAAATGCTCATCGTTCCAAAGAATCGCACGCTCGTGCTGGGGAGCGTACAGATCGGTGCATTTGTACTGAAACTCGGCTATATCGGAAACCACATAAAAACCGTGGGCAAAACCCGGCGGCACCCAGAGCATGCGTTTGTTATCCGCAGAGAGGTATTCGCCAACCCACTGGCCAAACGTGGGTGAGCTTTCGCGCATATCCACCGCAACATCGAAGACCTCGCCCAAACTTACCCGCACCAACTTTCCTTGCGGTTGCTTGATCTGATAATGCAAACCGCGCAGGGTGTGTTTACTGGATCTGCTGTGGTTGTCTTGTACAAAGTCGGCATCAATGCCGGCTTCCTTGAAGGCTCTGGCGTTCCAGGTTTCCATAAAGAAGCCACGCTCATCACCAAATACGCGCGGCTCAATCAACTTAACGTCTGGAATAGGAGTGGGCGTAATCTGCATCAGACCCCCGTCTCGGCCAGTTGTTTGAGGTAAGCACCATAGCTGTTCTTTTTCAGTGCGTCCGCTTGAACCAGCAACTGCTCGGTGTTGATGTAGCCCATACGGTAGGCCACCTCTTCAAGGCAGGCGACCTTGAGCCCTTGGCGCTTTTCCAGGGTTTCAATAAAGCCGGAAGCCTCGTGCAGGGAGTCGTAGGTGCCGGTATCCAGCCAGGCATACCCCCTGCCCAACAATTCCACGTTAAGATCACCGCGCTCCATATAGGCTTGATTGACCGTGGTAATTTCCAGCTCGCCGCGATGGGAGGGCTTAACCGCCTTGGCGATTCCGATCACATCATTATCGTAGAAGTACAGGCCTGTCACTGCATAGTTTGACTTGGGCTCTACGGGCTTCTCTTCGATGGAAATCGCTTTGAAGTTTTCATCAAACTCAACCACCCCGAAACGCTCTGGGTCGGTCACACGGTAACCGAAAACAGTCGCACCGGATGGCCGCGCTGCGGCAGACTGCAGCAGCGTGCTAAAGCCTTGGCCATAATAGATGTTATCACCCAGTACCAAGCACACACTATCTCTGCCAATGAACTCTTCACCGATGATGAATGCCTGAGCCAAGCCATCTGGGCTGGGCTGGGCTGCGTAGGTCAAACTGATTCCAAATTGGCTGCCATCGCCCAGCAGTCGCTTAAAACCCTCTTGATCTTCCGGTGTAGTAATCACCAAAATTTCGCGGACGCCAGCGAGCATCAACACGGATAAGGGGTAGTAGATCATCGGCTTGTCATAGACAGGCAATAGCTGCTTGGATATCCCCTTGGTAATAGGATACAAACGCGTGCCGGATCCTCCGGCTAAAACAATACCTTTCATAACAATCTTCCGATCAAAGTGTGAGTTCAGCCAACGCTCTGGTCACGCCCACTTGCCATGGCGGCAGGTTGACGTCGAATGCGTCGCGTAGTTTGCGAGTATCCAGCCTGGAGTTCAAAGGCCGCCTCGCGGGTGTGGGATACTCGGCGGTAGGTATCGGCTTGATAGCTCCGGGCACAGCGCGGATCGCATAGCCCTGCAGCTCCAGCCATTCAGCAATGGTCACCGCATAACCATGCCAACTGGTCTCACCGCTCGCCGCCAGATGGTACAAACCCTGCAGCTCAGGATTTTGAATAGTGCGCCGAATGGCCAACTCGGTGACATCGGCAATCAGTTCAGCAGAAGTAGGCGCGCCAATCTGGTCGGCCACGATAGTGAGGGCATCGCGTTCACGGATAAACCGCTGCATGGTGATCAAAAAATTCTTCGCGCGGCTGGCGTACACCCAACTTGTGCGAAAAATCAGATGCCTGCAGCCACTGGCCTGTATGGCCTGCTCACCTGCCAATTTACCAGCCCCATACTGATTGATTGGCGCTGGATGGTCGGTTTCGGTCCAGAACGCCGCACCCTCACCGTTAAATACATAGTCGGTAGAGTAATGAACCAGCAGAGCCCCCAGACTCAAGGCCTCCTCCGCCATTACCGCAGGAGCCCCAGCATTAATCAGCGTGGCCAGTTCCTGCTGTTCGGCCTGGTCTACGGCGGTATAGGCCGCAGCATTGACGATAACATCCGGTTGGCAGCGGCGAATGCTTGCTCGCAGCCCCTTCAGATCGGCTAGATCACCGGTAAGGCCGCCAGAGCCGGCGCGATCCAGTGCTATAACCTCTCCTAGCGTGGCGAGAGAGCGTTGCAGCTCCCAGCCTACCTGACCGTATTTACCCAACAGCAGAATTCTCATGCGCTGGCTCCCAGCCTCTCGCGCTGATAGCTACCATCCTGCACGCGGCGACACCACTCGAGATTTTCCAAGTACCATTGCACGGTTTTACGCAGACCGGTTTCGAAGGTTTCTTCTGGAGCCCAGCCCAGCTCACGCTGGATTTTACTGGCGTCAATGGCGTAGCGAAGGTCGTGGCCTGGCCGATCAGTGACGTAGGTGATCAGGCTGCGATAACCTGTAATGTGGTCCGGTAACGATTTTGGGGCCAGCTCCGCTAGCAGGTCGCAGATACTGTGTACTACCTCAATATTCTGCTTTTCGTTATGACCGCCAATATTGTAGGTCTCCCCTACCTTACCTTCGGTAACAACCTTATAAAGTGCGCGGGCGTGATCTTCTACATAGAGCCAGTCGCGTACCTGATTGCCTTTGCCGTAAATAGGCAATGCTTTACCTTCCAGTGCGTTGAGAATCACCAGAGGGATGAGCTTTTCCGGGAAGTGGTACGGGCCATAGTTGTTTGAACAGTTGGTGATCAACGTCGGCAGGCCGTAGGTACGTCGCCAGGCGCGGACCAGGTGATCCGAGCTGGCCTTGCTAGCCGAGTAAGGGGAGCTCGGAGCGTAAGGGGTTTGTTCAGAGAACAGGTCTTCCGGCCCTTCCAGATCGCCATAAACTTCATCTGTAGAAATATGATGAAAGCGAAAAGCGACCTTGCGGGTTTCATCCAGCTGTTGCCAATACTGGCGCGCCGCCTCAAGCAAGGTATAGGTGCCGACTATATTGGTTTCTATAAATGCAGCGGGGCCGTCGATGGAACGATCAACATGAGACTCGGCCGCAAGGTGCATAACAGCATCAGGTTGATGCTCGGCAAAGACACGATCCAGTGCTGCGCGGTCGCAGATATCCACCTGTTCAAAAGCATAACGCCCATCAGTGCTGACCGAAGCGAGTGACTCTAAGTTGCCGGCATAGGTCAACTTGTCGAGGTTGATAACGCTGTCTTGGGTATTGGCGATGATATGTCTTACAACAGCGGAACCGATAAATCCCGCGCCACCGGTAATTAAAATTTTCATATTCTTTACTTAGTCCTTTTTCATTGACTGAATATACCAAGGCATCGCCAGACCAATACCGGAATGAATATCGTGGGCGGGATTGTATCCCAGTAGACTTTGGGCCTTGCCTATATCAGCCTGGGAATGACGCACATCACCAGCGCGAAAATCACGAAACAAAGGTTTTTTTAAAGCCGCCACCCCATTACCGTCGAGGGTTTGCTGAACGGCACCGTACAAATCGTTCAGGGTGGTTCGCCCGCCAACAGCGACGTTATAAACCTGATTACGAGCGCTGGGCTGAGTGGCCGTGGCAGCGAGCAAATTTGCCTGCACGGTATTTTCGATATAACAGAAATCACGACTGGTTTCGCCATCACCGTTAATGTAAACGTCTTCACCCTTGATCATAGCGGCAGTCCACTTGGGTATCACCGCGGCGTATGCCCCGTCTGGATCCTGACGCTTGCCGAATACATTGAAGTAACGTAAACCAATAGTATTGAATCCGTAACTTTTGGCAAATACGTCTGCGTATAGCTCGTTAACATATTTGGTGACGGCGTAAGGCGAAAGCGGCTTGCCGATAACGTCTTCTACTTTTGGTAAACCGGGGTGGTCACCGTAGGTGGAGCTGCTGGCAGCGTAAGTAAAACTGGCCACCTTGGCGTCCCGCGCTGCAACCAGCATATTCAGGAAGCCAGTAATATTGGTTTCATTTGTGGTGATAGGGTCGTTCAGGCTGCGAGGTACAGAACCTAATGCGGCTTGATGCAGCACATAGTCCACTCCTTCACAGGCTTTCTGGCAGTCATGCAGATTACGAATATCACCTTCAACAAAGTTGAAGCGCACCCATTGCTCTGCAGTAACTTCGCCTTTGACCTCGTCTAGATTGTGTTGGTGACCGGTAGCGAAGTTATCCAGCCCAATCACCCTTTGATCCAGCTTCAGCAATGTTTCCAGCAGGTTGGAACCGATGAAGCCAGCTACGCCTGTTATGAGCCAAATTTTGGGTTGATTGGGTAGATCTTGAAGTAGTTGTTCGTAGCGGGTCATCAGTTTCGTCTTTTGCTGGTGCTGTATGTAGGGCGCTGAACTGGCCGAGATGGCTGAGGTCAGAGACGCAAGTCTGATTCTTCTGCTGTGAGCAGGTACTTCAGATCGTAGAGTACGTGTTTGGTTTTACCAAACTTACGGATGTTTTTAGCACCCAACTGCACGAACTGCTTGTGTCCGACCGCCAAAATCACACCATCGTAGGTTTCAACGCCGGGCTCACTGATCGGCGTGATGCCATATTCGTGCTCTGCTTCGCTGGCTGATACCCAGGGGTCGTATACATCTACCTGAATATTGTATTCGCTAAGTTCTCTGACGATGTCGATGATCTTGGTGTTGCGCAAGTCCGGACAGTTTTCCTTGAAGGTCAGGCCCATTATCAATACTCGAGCACCGTCTACATGGATGCGTTTTTTCAGCATGCACTTGACTAGCTGCGAGACTACATAGCCGCCCATGCTGTCATTCAACCGGCGGCCAGCCAAAATGATTTGCGGGTGGTAGCCGATAGCTTCCGCCTTATGAGTCAAGTAGTAAGGGTCTACGCCAATGCAGTGCCCACCTACCAAGCCCGGGCGGAACGGAAGGAAATTCCATTTAGTACCAGCTGCCTGCAACACGGCCTCGGTATCGATTCCCATTTTATTGAAGATTACCGCCAACTCGTTGATCAGGGCGATATTCAAGTCACGCTGGGTATTCTCAATCACCTTGGCAGCTTCCGCCACCTTGATGCTGCTGGCTTTATGGGTACCGGCAATGATGATCTCGTTGTACAGCGCGTCGACCAGGTCGGCTACTTCTGGCGTGGAGCCGGAGGTGACTTTCTTAATTGTAGTGACTCTGTGTTCCTTGTCGCCCGGATTGATCCGCTCAGGGCTGTAGCCAGCGTAAAAATCCACGTTAAAGCTTAGCCCGGAAACACGCTCCAGTACCGGTACGCAATCTTCTTCGGTGGCGCCAGGATATACAGTGGACTCATAAATAACGATATCGCCCTTTTTCAACGTCTTGCCGATCGTCTCGGAAGCTTTGATCAGGGGAGTCAGATCTGGGCGCTTGTGATCGTCAATCGGCGTGGGCACAGTGACGATATATACATTTGCCTGCTCCAAATCACCTGAGGTTGCTGAGTAGCTCAAGTGAGTGGCTTCTTTCAGCTCTGCGTCGTCGACTTCAAGCGTACTATCGTGCCCCGCTTGCAGGGCAGCGATACGGGGCTGGTTAATGTCAAAGCCAATAACGCTGCGCTTTTTTCCGAATTCTACAGCCAACGGCAGACCTACGTAACCGAGGCCAATCACAGCGAGTTTGATTTCTTCCAACTTAACCATTAGTTCCTAATCCTAGAAAATGTGAGGTAACTTTGGGGCAGAACGCTGCTCTGCTTTCGTCGAGACGTCACTCGACACTCCCGGATGATCGCAGGTCTTACTCTACGGTGACGGATTTAGCCAAATTACGCGGTTTATCTACGTCCGTTCCTTTTACCAGCGCTACGTGATAGCTCAGCAGCTGTAACGGGATGGTATATATAATCGGCGAGACGCTTTCGTATACCCAGGGCAACTTGACGTGAGTAATACCTTCGCCGTTGTCCAACTCGGCCCGCTCGCAGGCGAAATTTATTAACTGACCACCCCTGGCACGTACTTCCTGCAGATTTGATTTGAGCTTCTCCAGCAAGCTGTCACTGGGCGCCACACTCACCACAGGCATATCTTCATCCACAAGTGCCAGTGGGCCGTGTTTCAGCTCGCCTGCTGCATAAGCCTCTGCGTGGATGTAGGATATTTCCTTGAGCTTAAGCGCGCCTTCCATCGCGATGGGGTAATGCGTACCGCGCCCCAAAAACAGTGCGTGATGTTTGTTGGCAAAGGTATGCGAAAGCTCTTCGATGACGCCATCTAGCTCCAGCACCGACCCAACCAGTGCGGGTAAGCTACGCAAGGCACGCACGTTCCCGGCGATCATCTCCGGGGCGCGCTTGCGCTCCTGAGCTAATGCAGTGGTCAGCCACAACAAAGCCACCAACTGAGTAGTAAAGGCTTTGGTAGACGCCACGCCAATTTCTGGGCCCGCCTGGGTAAGCAAGCGCCAATCCGCCTCGCGCACCAATGAGCTGCCTGCTACGTTACAAATGGCCAGAGTGCCCAAATAGCCCTGTTGTTTGGCATAGCGCAGCGCAGCGAGGGTGTCGGCTGTTTCGCCCGATTGAGAAATGGTGATTAACAAGGTGCGTTCAGGCACAGATACGTTGCGGTAGCGGTATTCGCTGGCCACTTCTACCTGGCACGGCAGACCTACCTGGTCTTCAATCCAGTAGCGGGCTACTAGGCCAGCGTGGTAACTGGTTCCGCAAGCCACAATGTGGATATTGCGGATATGCTTGAGCTGATCTTCCGCATCGGGCCCTAGTATCGCGGTGAGCACATGATCATCACCTAGCGTACCGCTCAACGTATTGGCGATGGCTGCTGGCTGCTCGTAGATTTCCTTGAGCATGTAATGACGGTATTCGCCTTTATCCAAGCTATGCGCGGCATGCTCGTAGCGTTGAATAGGGTGTTCAACTGGCTGATTGTTGCCGTTCCAGATGCTGCACTCGTTGAGCGTAAGACGCGCATGCTCACCTTCATTCAGGTAGACGAACTGGTCAGTCACTTGCAACAGGGCCAACGGATCGGAGCCGATAAAGTGCTCCTCGCTGCCTATGCCGATTACTAACGGGCTGCCCATACGAGCGCAATACAGGGTGTTTGGCTCATCTTGGTGGATAATGCCCAGCGCGAAGGCGCCATGTAGCTCCGCCAGAGTGCTACGCAACGCACAGAGCATGTCGGGTTTGATGGCGTAATGGTGCGCTAATAGATGCGCAACGACCTCGGTGTCTGTATCCGAGGTAAATTGATAACCGAGATCTTGTAAGCGCACGCGTAGCTTATGATGGTTCTCGATAATGCCGTTATGCACCACCGCGAGCCGTTCTGATAAATGCGGATGCGCGTTCTGCTCAGACGGCTTGCCGTGGGTTGCCCAACGGGTATGCGCAATACCTAAGTGGCCATTAGCAGGACTCGACTCCAACGCGCGCTCCAACTCAGCAACCTTACCCATGGCACGAGTACGTTGAATGCCATTGCCATCAGCGAGCACGGCCACGCCGGCTTAATCATAGCCGCGATACTCCAGCCGACGCAGGCCCTCTATGAGGATGGGGGTGATGTTACGCAGTGAGACTGCGCCGACTATTCCGCACATATTTGATAGATCTTCCTGTTAGAGGCAACTACTCATAACCGCTGCGCCCTGCTGCAGCGACGCCGGCTTCGAGCGCGGCGCTCCCTGTTGGTTCATTTTTTCAACGCTACCGCCCCAAGATTTGCAGTCGGCTTCTTGAGGACGTGAACAAGCGCACATTATTGCGACTCTTAAAACAAGAGCTGATAAAGCACATGTAGTAGCTTCTCAAAACTCTTGCTGGCGAATCGATCGGCATTCTCTGATGCCTGTTATATAGGATATTTATTTCAGAAAAGATTTTAGGCTGTCGATCTGAGGGCCTTCAGCGGAACACTCATCTGCTGCTGTCGATGCATGAGACTCAGCAGGATGATTGCCCTTTCCTCGCCATCAAAACTGCTAAAAATGGCGTCCAGGTCACGCAAGGGTCCGCTGGCCAGGGTAACCACATCACCGCTGGCAAAAGCTGGGCTAGCCAAAGGGCGCTGTTCTACCCGACCGCGAATATTATTCAACAGTTGATCTGACATTGGTACTGCTTGATTGGCAAAGGTAACCAGACGCAAAACGCCGCGAGTTGACCGAATGGGATGCCAGCTTTCAGTGAATTCGCAAAGCTTGATAAACAGATAGCCCGGAAATAACGGCTCGTTTAAAGAGACGACTTTGCCATGACGCAGGCGCTGCACTTGATGCAGCGGCAGGTAGCATGTGTAGGCTTGATTGCGCAGATTCTCTTCCGCACGCGCCTCTTGCCGAGGTTTGCACTGGATGAGATACCATTTTCCTGGAGCTGCCTGTGACATCCTGTCCTTCAATCGCGCCTTGCTGAACGCGCTGCTGTATTGCTGGCTCGCGGCACCTGAGTGCTGGCAAACGGCCATTTTCGCGATGAACTTGAGGCAGTATGTTACAGACACGGCCGTAAGGGCGACAAGCGTTAAACGGGAATTTGTTCTATTTAGCGCAATATAGCTGGTGGTTTTGAGTCATGGTTTTGGCTTGTAATGGTAGTGAGCAGGTGCAGTTAAGGTGGTTTTGGGGTGGTGTGATTGCGGCTTTTGGGACTGCGTTTAGTTTTGGGTCTTGGTGTGCTGGGGTCGTATCTCAGGCTGTACTTGGCGAGCCGCATTCAGCCGGCTGCTTTCTAACTCGGCGCTCGCGGCAACCCAAGCATTTTTTCGTCAGCTTTGTGTTTCCTGCCCGCTTATGTGGGATGGTTAAGGGCGTGCCGTTGCGGGGCTTGGGTCGCGGTCGGAAAACTTTGCTTTCCGGGAATTGGCTCTGCTATATGCCGGGTCTGCCAATTTTGTAGGGTTTAGCTCATTACCGTTTTCGCCTTTAGGCGAGCCAAGGTGGCATGCTTGCCCATGCCCCCTTAGCGATCCCCCAGGGCACCCAGCTGCGCGGCCCTTCGGGTTCGCTGCGTTGCTCGATCTGCCGGGAATACTCGCAAACTCGCTACGCTCAGACACCGCGAGCATCTTTTTCCCAGCAGCCCTGCGCTACTCGCCCGCTCAGATGGGATGGTTTGTACCGTGCAGTTGCGTAAGCTTGTGTTCGCTATAGAGAAAACCAAGTGCTGGCATTGTGGGGCGGGGGTCGGCTTGGCTATTGAGCTCAGCTGAACCTTTGCTGGCCGGGATGGAACCCGGCCCTCCATAAACCTGCTCTGCTCCTTCTGGCAGTCCAGCGTTTGCGCGAAGCGGGTGTGAGAGGGTAAGTCGAGCTCTATCTCGACCAGCAGTCTAATCGGTTATAAAGCGCTAACTACGGAGCACAGACCACCAGAACAGGGGCAGCTGAGCTCGCTGGCCGGGATGGCGGCCGGCCCTCCATAAAGCTGCTCTACTCCTTCTGGCAGGCCAACGTTGGTGCGAAGCAGGTATGACTGGGAAGGTTGGGTTCTATGTCGGCCAGCGTGCTAACCGGTAATAAAGCGCTGACTCCGTTGCACAAACCACTTAAATAGTGCCTGCCCAGCTAGCTGGCCGGGATGGAACCCGGCCCTCCATAACCCTGCCCTCCTCTATCTGGAAGTCCAGCGTTGGTGCGAAGCAGGTGTGCTTGAGCCGGAGTTTTATCTTGGCACTGGTGCTCGTCTGCATGGCCGCTGGCCGGGATGAAACCCGGCCCTCCGGAAAACCGTTGGGATTCATGCTGGGATGAATCCGGTGTGCCGTGGACTGTGGCTTATGTTGGCTGCGGGGTTTTAGGTTGGTATGGTTACTTGTAGCTCTTTAGATTTTTCCTGCGCTGCTTCTTGTAGTTTGGTGGCTAGGGTGGCTTTGGCGCCTTCGTCGCCGTGTACCAAGCGTACTTCTTTGGGCCAGTGGTGCATGCCGGTGATGAAGCTGACCAAGCCTTTTTGATCAGCGTGTGCTGAGTAGCCGCCTAGTGTGTGTACGCCGGCGTTGATGGTGTAGCGTTCGCCATCCAGCTCAACGTAGCCGTTACTCGGACCATATTGCGCAATGGCGTATCCCGGCGTGCCACGCGCCTGATAGCCGACAAAGACCACATTGTGCCGTGCGTCGCGCAGCATCGCCTTGAGATAGTTAACCACCCTACCAGCGGTGCACATGCCACTGCCGGTGATCACAATGGCGGGCTGGCGGGTATGCGCCAGGCGGTTGACCATCGTCATATGCTGCGCATGGGTGGTGACGGTGAGTAACTGCTTGAACGCCAACGGCTGATGGCCTTGCACTACACGCTTGAGCGCTTCAGCGTTCCACCAGGGTTTTAGCTCGCGGTATAGCTTGGTAAAGCGCGTTGCCAAGGGGGCGTCCAGTATCACCGGTATCTGCTGCCATGCCTGATTGCCGTGGGTGATCCCCTCAAGCTCGTAAAGCAGCTCCTGGGTACGGCCAATACTAAAGGCCGGGATAATCACACTGCCGCCATCAGCCAGGGCGCGCTCAAGCACCTTTTGCAAGCGTGCGCGGCGATTACGCCGACTCTCGTGCTGGCGGTCACCATAGGTACTTTCCAGTACGACCACATCAGCCGCGTGTGGTGGTTTTGGCGCTGGCAGCATGGGGGCATGGGGCGCACCCAGATCACCGGAAAATACAATGCGACGACGTCGCTGTTGCAGCGGATAGTGCAGATCGCACTCAATATAGGCCGAGCCCAGAATATGCCCGGCCCGCTGAAAGCGAATGCGACACACCAGGTCTGGGCGCTCAAGCACAGTGACCCACTTTTTATATGGGTGACCCTGCAAGTAGCCAGACACTTTTTTTACGTAACGCTCACTTAGAGCGGCATCCCGGCTGATACCCACCTTGAAGGCGTCTTCCAGCACGGTTGGCATCAATAATGCCGAGGGTTCGGTGCAGTGAATGGGCTGATCAAAGCCCGCCGCCAACAACCAGGGTAGCCGACCAATGTGGTCAACATGTACGTGGGTGGCGATCAGTGCGTGCACTGTTGCCAGGGCAAACTCGATGGCCAGACTGTTTTGCCCTGCCCCGCCGTTTGAGGTCTCTGCACCCTGAAAAAGACCACAGTCAATCAATAGGCTGTCGTCCTCCGTGAGCCACAGCTGGTGACAAGACCCAGTGACGCCGTTAACGGCGCCGTGGTGCTGAATCCAGGGATAGGTAACGCGCATAAACAAGCTCCTTTTGTTTTGGCTAGCTTATGCCAGCAGCCCTTGTGATTCGGCGAACCAGTGCACACCTCAACCTAAAACGACCGCACGCAGATTTTTAGCTGCCCTGTTGTCGCGCACACATGCAGGGATAGGCCGGGCACCTATTGCGCCATCGTCCAGCCTCCCTCACAATTAGCGTTAACACGTCAACAATTTGGCCCGCGACGCACGACAATAACTTGACCCAAGATCGGGCAGAAACTAGAGTTCCGCCCGAGCGATACATCAATGGTATTAATAACAGGATGGCTTAACACCGAATGATCAGGTCGATTCTGGTTGTCTGTGTCGGCAATATTTGCCGAAGCCCGACAGCGCAAGCCTTGCTGCAAAGCAAGCTTACCGGCAGCAATATCCGAGTGACCTCGGCTGGCCTGGGGGCGCTGGTAGATAAACCCGTTGATGCCACCGCCGCCGAGGTTATGCAGGCTGCAGGCTATGCGTTACCCGACCATCAAGCGCGGCAGCTCACACCCGAGATGCTGCGCGAAGCAGATCTGGTTCTGGCGATGGAAAATCGCCACCTGCAGTCCATTCATGCGATGGCACCGCAAGCCCGAGGCAAAACCATGTTGCTGGGTAAGTGGTTAGATAACGCAGAAATACCAGACCCTTACCGTCAACAGCGCCCCGCCTTTGAACACGTATTTCGCGTTATAGAGCGGGCAACAGATGCATGGCTACACTATCTATAACACTGATTTTTTTACTCGTAATGGAAACCCCCAGGTAATGCAGACCACCCCGGCACCACCCAAGCACGAAACCAGCGACGAAATCGATCTATTGGCGCTGCTAGGTGCTTTGCTCGACCAAAAGCTCATCATCATCGCTTGCACCCTGATTTTCGCGTTGTGCGGCATTGCCTATGCCTTGCTGGCCACCCCTATCTATCAGGCCAATGCGGTCATTCAGATTGAAGAAAAATCGCAGGGCATTGGCGGTTTATTGGGTGACGCGAGTGGCGGCGATATGTTTTCCAGCGCCAGTGCCGCAGCGACCGAGATAGAGCTGCTCAAGTCGCGCAAGGTGATTGGCCAGGCGGTAGAAAACCTGAAGCTCGATATTGAAGCCAAGCCCAAACTGATGCCGGTCATCGGCTCTTTCATCTATCTGCGTTTTACCCCCACCCCTGAAGCACCAGTAGCAGAGCCGTTAATGGCCTTTGACAGCTACGCCTGGGGCGGTGAAGAGGTCGAGATATTTCAACTGGAAGTTCCTCCCGCTTACGAGGGCAAAGAGCTCATACTAAGGGCAGAAGAAAACGATGGCTTCAGCCTGCTGAATGATGATGGTGAGACGCTGGTCACTGGCATGGTTAATCAGCCAATCAACGAGCACGGCTTTCGCATCCAGGTTAAGCACCTGCTTGCCCATCCGGGTACCGAGTTTGCGGTCATCAAACGCAACCAGCTGCGCACCATCCTGGATTACCAACGCAAGGTAGCGGCAAGTGAGAAAGGCCGAGACTCTGGTATTTTGTCGTTGAGTCTGGAAAGCCCCTACCCTGGCGAGGCGACTGAGATACTGGACGAAGTCAGCCGCCTTTACGTGCGCCAGAACGTAGAACGCAAATCAGCCGAGGCGCAACAAAGCCTCGACTTTTTGAAGGACCAGTTGCCTGAGGTGAGGCGCCAGCTCGAAACCGCCGAAACCGCCTTGAACGACTATCAGGCCAGCGCCGGATCAGTTGATATCACCATAGAAACGCAGGCCGTGCTGGACCAGGTGGTGGAGCTTGAAACCTCGATTTCCGAGCTGGATCTTAAGCGCTCAGAGATGGAGCGCCGTTTCACGCGGCAACACCCGACTTACCAGGCCCTGATCGAACAAAAGCGGCAGCTTGTTAGTCGCCGCGATGCCCTGCTTGAGCGTGTTGGCGGCCTACCCGAGACCCAACAAGAGCTGCTGCGTCTGTCGCGTGATGTTGAAGTGAGTACCGAAATCTACACCGCGATGCTCAACAAGTCGCAAGAACTCGATATTGTGCGCGCTGGCACCGTCGGCAACGTGCGCATCATTGATGATGCGGTGGTTGACGCGTCCGCGCCGGTCAAACCCAAGAAGGCATTGATCGTAGTATTGGCGACTCTACTCGGCGGCATGCTGGGCGTGGCTATCGCCCTGCTGCGCCATGCGCTCAACCGTGGTATCGACAACCCCGAGCTGATCGAGCAATTGGGGCTGCCGGTTTACGCGTCCGTGCCCTTCAGCAAAGAGCAGCAACTGATGGAGCGAGAGGTTAAGTCCAAGCAAGGCAGTAGCCAGAGCTC
>TARA_R110001632_G_scaffold76386_2_pt1 | contig 21432 bp, 37 predicted proteins | sample TARA_R110001632 | Tara Oceans TARA_R110001632 (sample SAMEA4398266) | marine metagenome | biome: Polar Biome; feature: [SRF] surface water layer (ENVO:00010504); material: water (ENVO:00002006), including particulate matter (ENVO:01000060) such as... | depth 5 m
ATCCGCTTTTAGGCCGTTTAGTTTATACTTAGTGGCTATATCGGTTAGGTCCTCGTTACTTAGGCCTCCGAGCTGGTCGTTAAGGTGTTTAGGTATTACCCTCTCGTTAGGGTGTAAAATAGCATTAAAGCCCCCTCTACCGTCTACTCCCCTACCGTTAGCGCCCGTATCCTCGGTACCGTCGTAAAACGCTGGTAAAGAGTTTATAAAGGTTTGTAAAAGTCCTATATCGCTTATAGTTTTGGCTAGCGCGTTATCTTTGCCCTGGCTTACGTAATTATTATAGGTACCTAGCGCCGAGCTGGTAAGCTCAATAGCTTGTTGAATTCGTTGTTGTTTTAGCTTTTTAGCCTCGGCCTCGTCTATTATTCTTTGTTGTTCCGCTAGGCTATCCTTAGCGTCTATATTACCGTTTACGGCTAGTTGTTTAAAAAAGTCGTAGCTCTCTTTAGCCTTGTTTATTTCTTTGTCTATTTGCTCTATTTTTCGGTTACTTTGGTCTACGAAAAACTGGGCGCTATTTTGTACGAAAGTATTTAAAGTATTCCATTTTTCGGCCTCGGCCTCTATTATAGCGTCGTTTTTTGTCTTTGTTTCGGCTAGCTCCTCGGCGTTTTTATTGCTTACGTTATCGGCGTACTCCTCTAGGCCGTCGTTTATTTCGTTGTTATAGTCGTCTTGTAAACCTATTAGCTCTTCGTTTAATTTTTCTTTATTTGCTTTAAGTTTCGCGTCGGTTTCTTGATTTGCTACTATTATAGTATTTTGCTCGTCTAACATTTGGGCTTTAAGCTCCGCTATTCTAATAGTAAAATTTTTATTTAATTGATTTCTTTTTGCCGTTTCGGTTATTGGTATGGCTTTTAGTTTAGCCTCGTAGTCGGCTTTTAAAAGTGCTAAACGCTCTACGTTTTGTTGCTTAAATTCGGCTTTCCTTTGTGCTTTCTCTTTTTTGGCTAGTTTTTCGGCGTTAGCTATTCTAAGGTTAAACTCTTCGGCTAGTTGTTTCTCTATAATTTCTACCTCGGCCTCCCCCGTTTCGGTAGCTCTTTTTACGGCGTTTTGTATATCGCCCTCTATAATCTCCATAGCCCCGCCCTGTCTTTCTTCTTCTTTTAAGGCGTCTATACGTTTTACTATTGCGAAATAGTCATTAAAATACTTATTAAAGTTTTTTATAGCGGTGTCGTATTCCTTTTTACTGTTCCCTCCAGGTAGCCCCGTAACCGTAGTAGTAGTAGTAGTACTTAAAGGCCCGTTGTCGAAGTCGGCCTGTAATTTTAAATAATCTTTCTCGTAGGCGTCGGCGCTTTTACGTGCTGAATTATAAACATCAAATAAAGCGCTATTTTGCTCCTCTAGGTCCGCCTCATTTTCAACAAATAGGCCCCCTACCTCTCTAAAAAACCCTACGACGGTTTTACTATATTTATCTCGGTAAAGTTGTATAGCCTCGAAACCCCTATCGTATGCTATTTCGCTCTCGGCTAGGTACCCCTGGCTTTTTTCAAATTTTATACGCGCTATTTCTAATATACTTTTTTGTTTTAATACGTCCATTTGCGTTCTGTACGAGTCCGTTACTTGGTCGTTAAATTTTTTCTCGTCTTTTAGGTTTTTAAGAGTAGTACCGTATTTACTATTTATAATATCTATTAACCTGGCTCGCTCCTCGCTCCCCGCGTTGGTATCTAGTAGGGCGTCATATACATTTTTAAGCTCTTTTTTCTCTTTTTTATATCCTTGCTGGGCCTCTAGTACCGCGCGGTTTAGGTCGTGCTGGTTTTCGGTAGTAGTTGCTAGTATATCTTGTACCTTGCTATATTGAGCATATACCCCAGCTAAAGCTACTACTACTATACCTACTATATTAGTCATTATAGCCTGTCCCAGTTGCTTAAAGCCCGCGCTTATACCCCCTATAACGCCCTTTAAACCCCCTATATTTTTACCTATTTGCATAAAACCGCTAGCTAAAAGTTTATTTTGTAAGGCCGTAATAGTTACAATAGCTTTGTATTTTATCCAAATTTCAGTAAGTGTTACTACGGTTTCCATAATAGTAACGAGGTTAGTACTTAAAAAATCTATTGCCTCGCGTAAGCTATTACTCGCTCCCGTACCGTCGTTCATATCTAAAAGAAAACCCTCCCAGGCGCTCCCCAAACGCTTTATAGACCCGCTAAGGGTGTCGTCCATAGTTTCGGCCATAGCCTTAGCGCTACCGTCGGCGTTTTCATATTTTGCCGTAAAGCCGTCTATTTTGTCTATGTTATCGCCTAAAATTAAAAGGGACGTTTGAGCGGAGCGCCCTACCTCGTCCTGGGCGCTGGTTAGGTCTAGCCCCGCGTTAGCTACGTCTTGTAATGCCTCTTTTAAAGGTTTACCAGTCTTAGCCATCTCGGACATAATACGTTTTAAGCTGGTCCCCGCTTGGCTACCTTTTACCCCGTTATTAGCTAGAATACTTAAAAGCGCGGTAGTTTCTTCTAGGCTTACGTTAGCGCTCTTAGATACGGGCGCTACGAATTTCATAGACTCTTTAAACTTTGTAATATCTAAAGCCGAGGAGCTAAAACTTTTAGCCATTACGTCGGCTAGGTGCCCCGTTTGGCTCGTTTCTAGTCCAAAGGCTCGTAAGGTACTCCCCGCGATTTCTGAGGCGTTAGCTAGGTCGGTACCCGAGGCCTTAGCTAGTAATAGAATACCCTCGGTACTGTTTTTTATCTCGTCTTGGCTAAAACCTAATTTAGCTAGCTCTACCTGGAGCTCGGCAACCTCCCCAGCCGTAAAGCTCGTAGTACGTCCTAGCTCCCTTTGTACCTCTTGTAGGTCTTGGGTTTGGCTTGTAGTAGTGCCTAGCGTAGCGCTTAGCTTAGCGTTAGCGTCCTCAAAGCTTGTAATAGAGTTAAAGGCGCCCCTTACTACCGTAGATATACCGAAAGCTATACCTAAAGTACCTAGTACGCTACTTAATTTACTTATAGCTCCCTTATAGTTACCGACGTTTCTAAAGTTATCGCCTACGGTTTTATCTAATTTTTTAAGCTGAGCGTCGCCTTTTTTAGCGGACCGCGTAACTTTGTTGTACTCTTGGCTTAGTTTTCTATATTCGGCGGTGTTCTTTTTACCGCTTTGCTCTAAAAGTAGCATTTGAGCCCCTAGGTCCTTACTTTGGTTTTTAAGGTCCCTAGTAGCTTTTACGAGTTGTTTATAAGCGTTAGCCTCGTCCTGGGCTAACTTTTTACCCCTTTCTCTCGCTTTATTCTCGCGCTCTTTGGCTTGTTGTTGTTTACGCGCTAGGTCTAGCTCGGTTTTTTTAGTTTGGTTTCTTTTTTGCTCGGTTACCTCGGCTTGTTGGATAGCCTTTTGTCTTTGTTGTTCGGCCTGGGCTACTACCTTTTGGGTCTGAGCGTACTCTTTTTGTACTTTTAGAGCCTCTTTTGTTTCTTTTGTAAAGTTTTTAATAGCCTTACCGCTATCGAATTTAGTACCGCCTATACTACTTTTAAGGTCTTGAGCCGTTTGTTTTAGCTCGCCTTGTAGCTTATTCATAATTTTAATAGTTTGCTCGGCGCTTTTACGAATACCTTTAAAAATATCTTGCTCGGTAAAAAGGTCGTTAGGGCTTATTTTTTTGGCCATTTTTTAAGGTTTTATTTTCGTTTTGTATTTCGTTTACTAAATTAAAGTACTCTTTTACGGTTATATTTTTGGCGTTTATCCAGGTGCCGACCCATTTACTAATGTGAACTAGGGTTTGCTCTATTGTAGTTTCGTTATTGTTATTATTTAACATAGCCTCGAGCTTTTTAACCTCTAGCTCTATTAAAGTTAGCTTAAAGCGTTCCCCAGTTATTACAAAATCTAGCTCCGCTAAAGCCTTTTTTTTCATTTGCTCTAAAAGTTTTTTGTAAAGCTTATTTAGTCCAAAGGTCGCTATATAGTCCTCGTAAAGTATCTCGTAGGCTTTAATATCTAGCTCGTCGGTACCTTTTTTAAGGTCTTTACGGGTATAAATATACTCTCGTTTCTCGGTTAGTTTTACCCAGTTATAAAGCGGTAGCTCGTCTATATTATAATAGTATCCTTTGGAGCTCTCGGTTAAATTTCTCCATAACAACCGCCGAAAGTTTACTTTTATTTTCATCAGTAAGCCCAATAATACCGTCCCCATATTTAGTAAATAAATTTTCAGTTACCCCGCCGTCCGTTTTAATTGGGTCGGCGTCTATTGTTATGTCGTTTTTAGATACGGCTATAAAAAAACTACGGTAAAAGTCCCCGCTATCGAATAGCGTATAAGGAGTACCCGCTTTTTTACTAGGGTTTATACTTTCGGTAGCTATTGAATAAAGGCCAATTATACGCCCTTTTTCGTCTATACCTTGGTTAAATAGTTGGTCCTGGCGTATCCAGTTTAAAACTTGCCTTTGTAGGGCTTTATTGCTAAAAACTTTTAACCATATAGTCCCAAAATTTAACTTTTGTACTCTCTTTAAAGTTTCGCCTAGCTTAGTATCTAATAACATAGTAAAGGTATTAAAAAAAGGGCTAGGGTTAGCTAGCCCCCTTTTATTTACTCTTAGAGTTATTAAGCTCCTATAAACTTAATAGACCCCTCGAAGCCGTCGCGCGCTATTGAAAGCTCGTAAGCTCCTCCTACCGTAATACCCGCCGTAATAGTTACGGTATAATTACCGTCTACTGGCTGGTTTTCTACTACTGTAAAGGCCTCAGTAACTCCGCCCAAAGTAAGGGCAAAATCTACGCCCGTCGCTCCTTGAAATACCAAAGGAGTAACCGCAGTACCGTAGTCGAATTGAGCGTCAAAAGTTACGTCCCCAGCTAGAGGGCTATTTTGCGTAAAGTTTACAAAATTTACGTCTACTAACCCGTCTAGGTCGTTAAAATTTTGGTTAGCCTCCTCCGAGTTAATTAAGTACATAGTACTTTCGTTAAATAAACGGTCAAAGTCAAAGCCTAGCATTATTTTTTGTACCGTCGAATCAGTCGAAAACATAAATTTAGGGTCCCAGCTTGGCGTATCTACTGGAATAGGGTATAGTTTTCCGTCTTTTTTAGACCCAATTAAGGACCCGTTTACGTCTACAATATATACTCCAAATTCTACACAACGCCCAGCGTCTAGCTTACCTAATAAGGTAGGCGTAGAATCATCGCTCCAAAGCTCGCCCGAAAATGAGCGCTTACCCTGGCGTAAAAAGGCCATACGTCCGCTATTAGCCTCCTCGAATTGACTATCTGCCTTTGGTAGCTCTACGTTTTCGAAATAAGGCGTAGGTATCCAGCGCTTACTAGCGTCCGCCTCGTTTATTAACGTGCTCCAGGTCGGTAGCGTCGTAGTTAAATCTATAAAATTAGCCGTTCCGTCGTTGGCTTTCATATTTACGAGTATTAGTTTACTCGTTACGGATTGAATCGGTACACAATTAGGGCGTCCTAAATTTGATAGTCCCGCTTCACAGTTACAACCTAACATAATTTTTTTATTTAGTTGGTTTTCAGTAAGTTACATTAATTTATTTAAACTTACCGTTTAATTTAATTTTTAGCTATCTAGTCGCTACCTTTAGCACTTACAAGTAGTATCCTTATATTTGCTTAATTTTATTCTCAATTCTACGCCCGATAAATTAGCGTCTAGTATGTTCTGAAAATAGCCGTTTTCTTGCTCAGTTCCAAAACGGGTAAAGTTAATAACGTCGTACTCCTCCACCGTTAAAAAATTGCGGTCCTCCTCTACTACCTTAATAAACTCCTCAGCTAAGAGGCTCATAGGTATAACTACGTTATCCGTATGGTCCTTAGTATAATAGTTGCTTACGTCGGTTTCGTCTAAGAAAAATAGCCTTATATTGGTTTCCCAGTCTAGGGTATTACCGCGCCCGTAGTTTTTATACTCCAGGTCGTAAAGTAACCATACAATAGGCGTTTTTTCTAGTAGGTTAGGGGTCGCTATGGTCCACTCTCTATTCGTAGCTATTTTAGTACCACTAATAAAGTAAGGCCTAGGTAAGTAATAAGTACCGTTAAGCTCATTATCGCCAGCTTTTAGCCACTCGTTAGGCTCTATACCGCTTAGGTAAAACTCCTCGCCTACGTCTGAGGCTAGGGGTTTACCTACTCGGGCCCATTTCGTAGCGCAAGTATTTGAGCGCATTAAAGCCGTATTATACGCCAGCTCAATAGTATTATCTATACTATTTACTAGGTCCTCTATGCTTTTACTTATCTCTTTTACCATTATAACCAGGTCGTAAAGTGCTTATTAATACCGTTAAACTTTTTAAAGTTCCCTATACCTACGTAGTCGGTATTTACGATTAAATCGTTATTACCAGCTACTACGCTTAATAGGTCCCCTACCGTATAACCCCCTCCAGGCTCGACAATAGTAACGCTATCTACATTACCCAAAAGGTCTACCGTAAGTATAAACGTCGCCCCGCTACCAGTACCGCCCGTAACTGGGTAAGTACCCGCTAATACGTTGGTCCCTGGTTGGGTCATTGTTACGCTTACTAGTTGGCCCGTTGGCTCATTTTGTAGCTTTGTTACTATACGCTCCTGTATAGCCCTATAACTTACTACCGCCTCGTTATACCTATTATACATAGTTGTATATAAGGTACTGGATACGGTAGAGTTTTCGGCCTCGGGTTTTACGTTCCCGTATGGTGTCATTTCGTTAATTAAGTCCTTAGAGTACTCAAAGTATATAAAACCTTTAAGCATATCTTTAAAGCCCTCGCTTTGAATTATTCGACGGTCCCCGATATACTCAGTATCTAACGCGAAAGCCTCGTAAATTTTTAAAAAATTTGGGCTTTGCGGTACTTTGTTAATATCTAGGTCCGCTATAAACTCATTATATAAGGTTACCCCCATTAATTCGCGGGCATATTTAAGCTCGTAGCGGGCTATATAGTCGTTAAGTTTATTAACGCTAAAAGTACCAGTACTTAGCTTATATTTACCTATGAAATCGGAGGGCTCTAAATAACTCATTATTAAACTTTTTTACCGTAATTACGTCCTAAAAAAACGAGTAAAGTACTACCTAAAACTGAGTATTTCGCGCCTTTGGGCATAGTTCTACTAGTACCGTTACTTTCAAAAGTATAGTAGTTCGTAGGGTCTATAACCTCCTTAGTTACTTTTTTCGCTTCGCTCTTTTTTTCGGTAGCCTTAACGTCCTTTTTTACAGTCGTTTTGGCTTTGCTTTTTGTCGTTTTTTTCGTGCTCATACTATTTTAAATTTAACCTATTAAGGCGCGTCTATAAGTGCAATATCTGTTGGAATATCTCCCTTAACAAATGCGCTTTTTTGGTTACCTTTTACGTATTGTACTAGTCTAGCCTCGGCTAAGATAGTTACCATATTTCGCGTGAAATCGTCCTGGTCTAGTCCTACGGATAGGTTTAGGCCCTCTCTCATTTTTACGTTAATACGGCTAAAGTCCCCGATAATATACTTATCTACGGCAATAAAAGTAGAGCTAATTACTACCATATCGGCAATAACCATTTGCCCGCCGTCTGGTAAGTAAATAGGGTAAGTATAAGTACCGTCGGTACCTTTTGTAAGTTGTAACTTAGCTACGTCTACGGGGTTTAAAACTACGTGAGTAGGTGTATAGTTAGCGCTCTCGATTTGAGCCTTAGCTACTCTTAAAACGTCCGATAGGTTAGCGTTAGGTATAGCGTTAGCTCCAGTAAAGCCCGCACCCGTAAAAGCTGGTAAGCCCATAGGTACAGAAAGTAAACCATTAATAACCGCGCCAATACCCGAGCCGTTAATTAAAGCTTCCTCTATTGATTCGTTAAGGCCTTTTAAAAGGTCGTTATTAATCTCAGAACGTACAAAAGGTAAGTCCTCTAGCATTTCCTTAGATACTTTAACGTAAGTAGCGATTTTTTTAACTTCCTCGCTAATTTCTTCCCAGTCTTGGGCGCTCTCGTCTTTAGCTACGCCCTCGGCAGTCCAGGTCCCGATAGCTTTTTTTCCTTGGGTTACGTAAGTAACAAATTTCGAGCTAGTAGACCCGCTATTTACTACGTCCATAATACCCATACGCTTACGCGGTTTATGGTCTATTTCGGCGTCGTAATCGGTTAGGTTAAAAGTACCAACGTAGCTACCCGTAATAGTTGTATCCTTTACCTCTAGGTTTATCTTACCGCCTTTACCTATCGCGTCTTTAATCGCGTCTAGGTTGTCCTCGTAAGTTTTAGAAATACTTTGGCCTAAGCTCATTTTTTTAGCTGGTGCCTTAGCCGTTTCTTTTAGGGCTTCTAGTTTACCCTCAAATTTCGCGATAACTTCGCTTAATTCATTAGTCTTTGCGTCTAAAGTTTTTAGACCCTTTAGCTCAGTTTCTACCCTAGAGTTAAACGCCTGGGCGTCCTCTTTAGATACAAAACCCGCGCTTTTTTCTGAAAATATAGCGTTTAATTTTTCCGCTACGTTTTCGGGTGTTAAGTTTGTGTTTTCCACTTTGTTAATTTTAATTATTAATACTTTATTTATTTATTTTACTCTCTAATTTAGAGAATACGGCGCCCCAGTTAAAGGGGTCTTTTAACTTGTCGGTGTCTTTGGCTTGCTGGTCCGAGTGTAAAGGTAACGGCTCAGATTTGGCTAGTAAAGTAAGCCTACTAGTTAAGTATTTTAGTCGCATTTCTAAAGCCTCTAGGCGGTCGTCGGTGCCCTGGCCCTCTTTTAATGCTTTTTGTATTGTTGTTATTTCGTTAAAAAGTTCGTCGGCTTTGTCTTTACGTAACTCGCCTTTAACCTCTACGACGTTAGTAAATTCGTTAGCTCCAAAGGTAACGGCCGAGCCTTCCCAAAGCTTAACTTCTTTTACTTCGTGAAAACCTCCGCCCTCTATACTTTTGTCCTGTATAAATTGGGTTTTATCTTTGATATATTGAAAGCCTATACTATGTTCTTTAATTATACCGTCTTTATAGTCGTTAAAAGCGTCCTCGCCTATTGTAGAGTTACCTAACTTACCTACGGCAAATAGTCCCCTTTCGTCCTCCTCTAAGCTCTTAAAGGTTCCTATCGGTTTGGTCCAGTCGTGAAAGCGTAAAAATGCTATTTTACGGTTACTTTCGCTTAACGGTCCTCGGTCGCTAATACTCTTTTTAAAAGCTCCCTTTGTTATAACGTCGTTATCTGAGTCCATAACGTCGAAAGCGCTTAAATAAATAGCTACCTCGCGCTTACTGTTATCTAGGTCCTTAATACCCTGGGCGCTCTTTGTGTTATAATATTTATTACTCTTATTCATATTAGTAAGTATTTTCGTTATTTAACTTAATAAGGTCTTTTATCTCGTCTTGGCTAAGCTCTACGCCTAGGCTTACTATTTTCTCTAGCGTTTCGGCTCTCGTTTTCATTACGTTAGCTTTACTTTCCTCGTCGGCTTGTAATATTGCTAAATGATTAAACTCGGCTTTTAAATAATAGCCCTCGGCGTCTAAGCCGTAACTTTTTATTAATGTATCATATATTTGCTGAGTTTCTGGGATTATAGTATCATTATAAACCATACGTAGGGAGTCCCTTACGTTACTAAAAGTAGTACCTTTCTCAGTACTAAATATATTATAATTAAGGCCGTAAGCGTCCACTAAGGCGATTTTATCGGCCGTTTGCTCTTCAAATAGTAATAAGTCCCTAGTCGGGTAGCTCATAGGTACCCAATTTACGGCCGTTTCGGTTATCATTATTTCGTCCTTAGAGCGTTTATACCAGTCTTTTTGTATTTGTTTTTTCTCCTCGGGCGTTAGCGGTATAGCTCCCCCCTGGTCGTTTTGCTGAGCGCTTAATATACCTATCGCGCCCATATTTTCGAGTAATACGTTACGCTTATGGTATTGAGCTCGTAGGTTACTTAATGGGTATTTTAAGGCTTCAATCCTAGAGCTAGGGTTTACTAAGTTCATACCGTCGGGAGTCATAAAGTAAAGCATATCCTTAGTATCTATACGCTCTATTTTGTTGTCGTCGTACTGGAATTTGTAGCCGTCTATTAGTCCGTCTTGGTCCATTTGTTTAAGCCTTTTACCGCTTAATAATAATTGTATCTTATCCGAGGGTAAAGGTACTAGTAAGTTATGAATACCTAGGGACCGCTTAGGGCTATACGCGAAAGCGTTACTATATAAACCGTCCATAATAGCAATACTATAAACAACATCTGCCCAGCTTTGCGATGGGTTAGGGTTTTGTATTAATGAGTTAAGCCAGTGGTCCGTAACTTTCTCGCCGTCTTTATTATATAGGCAAGGTTTATTTGCGGACATCATAGAGGCCCGTTTATCTAGTACCTGGCGTAGCTCGGGTATCTCTAAAAAGAGCCTCCAAGCGTCGTTAGTATCAATCCATACGGGATTTTTAACGCCCCATAGTTGGTGCTCCATAGGGAAAATACGTTCCCACTGATTTTTGAAACGGTCATTATTACCGCTATTTTGATTAAAAAAGGAGTCCCAAAGGTTATAATTCATAGCTCTTAATTTACGAAAATACTTAATATATTATTTAGTTGTATTAGTTGTTTTACGATTATTTAATAATAATGAGCTCTAAACATAGAGCGAATAAACATACTAAGACCCGCTAAGGTATCGGGGGCGTCGTCGTGTTTGTTCTTACCCTCTTTACTAAAGGTTAGAACGTTTTGTATAAATTGGTTATAGTCGGGCGTTTCTTTTTTAACAAAAGTAAATTTATCCGTAATAAACGCGCTTTGCATAATTACGCGGGTAATCTTATTAGTAGAGTTATGTATAGGTAGTATTTTAGTTTTTACCTCCCTTTGTAGCTGGCGCCCAAAGATAGCCCCCATACTATTAGACTCTACTCGGCAATATTGGGCGCGGTGTTTGTTAAGGAGGTCCTTACATTTTGGCCCCGTTACGTCGGTGTTTGAGTTATCAAAAATAACGTCTACTATATATATACGGTCTTTTGTTAATTGAGCTATCGCTAGAGCGGTATAGTCCTTACCCGTATCGCTTACGTCTATATAACCTACCGAGCCTAGAGGCTCCAGGTCTTTAATTTGCTCCTTATATTCGGCCTCGGTAATTTCGTTTAAGTTATTAAATAGTCGCCCCTCTATATCTACGGGGCTTTGCATATATTCAGCTAACCATATACTCGCTAACATTTTACTTTTTTTGTCGTTATACTCCTCGCTAGTAAGTACATTCTCACAAAAGGACCGCCCGCTTTTATCTAAGGCGGGTACTATAATAGTCTTATCGTATAGCTTAGCCTCCATATTACGCCCTATAACGTCGTTAGTACTCCAGCGCGTACCAATATCTATAATAGGGCACCCACTTTCTAGCCTCGAGTCGTGCGTAGCGCTTTTCCATTGGTGGACCCTATCGTTAATAGTATCGCTTAGGGCGTCCTCTAGGCCTCTAAAAAGGTCGTCGGTTATAGCGCAAAGGTTAGCCCCAAAACCTATAATAGTACCGCCTACTCCAGCCCCAAAAAACCCTACTTGTTTACTTTTATTTGTATTCCAGCCCTGGAGGTTAGCCTTATCATAGCTTAGCTTTACCTCGGGAAACACTCGCCTAAATTTTTCGCTTTTAAATACCGCCCTTACGTCGTAACTAAACTTTAAGAATAAGGTAGCGGTACAAGTGTTACGCATTACTGAGCCCTGGGGCCTTATACCTAGTAGCCAGGCACAAAATAGAGTAGTTATATAGCTTTTACCAGCTCTAGGCGGTAGGCTTACGCTAAGGCTCTTAATTTCGCCGTCGCTTATTTGTTGAAACGCTTGCGCTATATCCTTTAAGAACGGCCTAGCGGTAAAAAATTCGGGGTCTATATACGTGCAAAAGGTCCAAAAGTCAAAGCTAGCGCCCTTAACTTTAAACTCGGTAAGTAGGGCCTCCTTTATGTTAGCTTTATTTTTGCTATTCATTAGCTTCTAACGTGCTTAGTATATCCTCCTTACTAAAGTCGCTAAGGTCGGGGCCGTTTTGGGTTATTTCGTATTCCTGGCGCTCAATGTACCCGCGCTTTTTACCTTTTGTTTTGAGTAAAAATATCGTAGCCGTAGTACTCCCCTCTCGTATTTGTTTAAAAAGCTCGCTCTCGGCAAAGTCTAGCACTCTCTCGCCTATATCGAGGACCGCCTTATTATATTCGGGGTCCTCATTCATATAGTTATAATGAGTAGCTCTCGTTATCTTACATTTATCGCAAGCGTCCGAAACTACGCCCAGGGACGTATATAACGCGGTAAGCATTTGCTTTTTATTATTTGTTTTCTTTAAGCTCGTTCTCGGCTTCTTTTTTATAGTTGTCAAAGTATGTAAATATTTATTAAGACGTATAACCTCGTAAATAGTTTACTATCTAATTAAAAAGCTTATAGCTGAGTAAATAGCGTATATAGTTCCTATTGTTACTACTCTTAATAAGCTGGCGCCTATTTTCTCGTTATCTCTAGCCCATATACTAAACGGGTCTACTCCTAACCATACTAACGGTAATAATATAGCCCTATCTATTAAGTAAAGTAAAAATACTAAAGGGCTTAATAGTATAGCTACGGTAAGCTGGGCTATTTTAATTACTCTCTCTCTCATTGGTTTTTAAGTTAGTTGTATTTATTCCCGCGTTTTTCGTCGTTTCTACGGCTTTTTTATCGTTAGTAGCGTCTAAGGTACTTAAAAACTTTTTAACGGCGTTATAATTGCTTATAAGGTCCTTTATACTGTTTTTATTTACTGTAAGACCCTGGGCCTTTTGTTCTTTGTTGTTTAAATCGGTTTTATTCATAATATTTTAAAATAAAAAAAGGGGCCTAGCGGGTCCCCTTATTTCGTTACTTTATGTAGAAGATAGATAACAACGGCCTAACGCTCTTTACGTTCCGCTAGGTAGATACGTAGGCCTAAACATAAAAAAACAAAGATAGCGTAAATTTTAATAGCTAGTAAACTCATTATTATAGTAGTCGTTAAAGTTAGTATTAAACTCGTTTAGTAAATAGTCGCTTAACCTCTTATATAATTCGTAGCTTATAGCGTACTTTATTATACTCCCCTCGTAGTTATAAACTTGGCTAAAAGTAAGGTCGCTTATTTCTACTTCTTGGTCCTGGTCCTCCCTGGTAAGCCCAGTATCCGAGTCGTAGCTAGAGGAGTTTATAACCGTAAGGGTAGGCTCTATTTTACCCTCTACGCTTATAATACATTTTTTAGCGTCTTTAGGGTCTACTATCATTAAAATAAACTCGTACTCGTTAGTACCAAGTATAGGGCTTATATAGTCTTTTACTATTGGTAAGTCGTTAATAGTAATTTTGTCCGCGTTTTTCATCTTCTTTATTTTGGTTTAGTTCTTCAAGTGCTTCATCAATTTTCTTTCTTAAAAACTCTTTTGCTCCCTCTGTCATTATATCAGCATAAGTACAATCTTTTGCTAATTTTAAAGCGTATTCTATTTTACGCTGGTCCTTTGTTAATAGTTTGCTCGCTTTCATTTTTACAAGTTGTTAAATATTTGAAAATTGAGTAAAATTTCTTTAAGTCCCTTTTTAATGTCGTTATGAGCTGGGCCGTAATTAGCTTTAATAAACTCCTCAGCTCTCGCCTCGCGCTCTATTTTTTTCATAGAGTCTAAGGGGCTAAAGCCTTTATTTTTTAGCTCTTTTATTAGTTTTTTAGTATCCATTTTTATTGCTTTAAAAAAGCTTTTAACTTTACCCTCTCGTTATATTCTCGAGCCGTTAAGCCTAGCTTTACTTTGTCTTTTAAATCTATTTTAGACTCTAATTTTTTTAAATTTCGTTTAGCCTTACCAATATTTAAGGCTCTTGTATTTGTAACTCTCATATCTATTTATTATCAATTTGCGATTCGCTAACTACAAAAATTCGTTTAATTTCAAAACCTAACCAGCTACTAAAAAAGTCGTCTCGCTCCATTTGTTGTAATTTTTCTACGGCCTCTAGCTCGGTATTAAATTCGTTAGTAAATCCGTTATTATTCATAGCCTCAAACAAAACTACCCCGAAGTCCTGGGTAACGTCTAGGCCGTTACTCGAAAGGCTTACCTCGTTTACTATGTTTTGCTGGTGCATTCCAAAAATTTTAAATACTTGTTTCATAATTTCTACTTTTTTATAGGGGGCTTCCGCCCCCGTTGGTTTTATTTTGCTTTTTTTAATGCTTTGTAATATTTAAGAGCTGTTTCATAGTGAAAGGTTTTGTTTATTTTTTCGTTTACTCTATTATAATTGTATAAACCCTCTCTTGTCTTATTAATGTAAAAAGTTGAATCTCCTAATTTTGTTTTGTGAATTGTCATTTTGTGTTTTTTTAATTATTATTTATTTTAATTTGCAACTATCTAAGTAAGTACTGATTATTTGGGTAAGTTCTTTTATAGTTTCGTATGATTTATAAATATTTCTTTTTAACTCTACATCATTACTATTAGTAAATAGATACTGCTCATTCAAAATTTGCATTGTTACCTTTAAGTTGTTTAGTTTTTCTTGGTTAGTCATAATTTTTTTTTATTTGTTGTTATCTGATAGTAAAACTACAATAATATAATTAACTAGCAACATTAAATAAGAAAAAATATAAAGTTTTTTTACGGCGCCGTCGTAACTTACTGAAAACTAAGTAAATATATAAGCAAAAAAAAAGCCCCAAAAAGGGGCCGTTTTGATATTTTATGCGTTTTTTACTTTTTTAGCTTGCCTATTTTCTCCAGGGTTTTAGTCGTAAGGCCTCCGCCGTTATATAGAAATTTATGTATAACTGAGGGGTAAAGTTTTGCTTCTATACAAAACCCCGTAAGGCTATCCTTTTTACTTTCTACTATTAGCTTACTAATAAGAGCTTTTACGTTATTCTCTATATTTGCTAAATACTTTAGCTCGTCGTCGGTACTCATAGCTTAAAAAGGTAAGTCCGTAGGGCCCTCTACGGTAGTATTAGGGGCGTCCTCTAGTTTTACTAAGGTCCATACGTCCAGGCTATTAAAATACTTATTTTCGCCCGTTTTAGGGTCGGGCCACTCTCTACCCCTTACGTTAATATTTAGCTCTACTTTGTCGCCTACTTTTAGGTTATCTAATAGCTCTACCTTATCCTGGGTTAGTTGGGTGTTAAGGTACTGAGGGTAACGCTCCTCGGTTACTATTACTAGCTGGCGCTTTTTAAAGCTATCGCTTACGTTTACTACTTCGCCTACTTTATGTACGGCGCCCGTTACTAAGTAACTGTTTACTTTTTCATTCATAAAAATTAATTTACTGGGTTTATATTTATTATTAAATCTGGGTCCTTAAACTTTTTAAAAACCTCTCTAGCGCTCGCTATACTATAAGCCTCTAGTATTTTAGTAGCTCTTAACGTCTTACCGTTACGGTATAGCTTATAAGTTATTTTGTATTTATTCATAATAGAGTAGTATTATATAGCTCGTCGAAAATTTCGCGGGCGTCGGTTACTCTTTGCTTTATTTCGTCTAATAGCCCCTCGTCGCGTTTTACCTCTAAACATTTTACGCGGTGCTCTTTGGGTACTTTGTGCTCTATTTTAGCTACGTTATCTATAATTTCGGTCGCGCGGTCCTCGGCTAAACTAAAAGCCTCCTCTACGCCTCCCGCTAGCGCTATAATTTCGGGGTCCCTAGCTAGCTTATAGGTTAATTTTTGTATTTCGTTTGTTCTTACGTGCTCGGGGTGGTCGCTTAAACAATAAACTAAATAACTCGTAGTATGACCCGTAAGGCTCATATAGGCCTGGAGCTGGAGTATATAGGCCTTATTTTTAACCTCAGTATCGAAATACTTAGAAAAATAACTACTAGGGCTATAATTGGTTTTAATGTCCGCTAGTATCGTAGTATTAATATCGGGCTCCCCGCTAAAATAGTCGTTTACTAACCTATTTTTTTCTAGTTTACTATGTACGTCGTACCAGCCCAGGACGTCGCTAGCTAGGTCTATATTAGCGGGCTCGTTATATATACCTTTCTCTAGTGCTGGGGTCGTTATAATTTCGGGCTCTATACCGAATTTATGAAATACTACCGCGTCCCTTATAACTTTTAGCGCGGTATCGCCGAAAGGTTTACCTTTAATACGGCCTTTCGCCATTAGTTGCCCTAAGCTGGAGGGTCTTATTAGCCATTTATGAGCCATTTTAAAGGGTTTTAAGTGTTCTTACTTGTATTTCGTCTAGGTCGTAATTTTTAAGCGCGTAAGCCTCGTTAATTAGCTTACCCTCCTTGTCCTCTACGCCGTTCTTAATAGCCGTTACTAGCTTGTTAAATTGCATTACTGAAAGCTTTGGCTTATACGGTCCGCGTTTTTCGTCGTTTTTAGGTGTGCTAGGAGCGGTAGGCGTAGGCGTAGGCGTTTCTTTTTTTACCGTTTGGCCCTGGGCGTCGTTATCGGCGTCCGAGCAAATACCCAAAATAGCGCTCAGTTGGTAGCGTCTAAAGTACGTATAACTACTACCCTTAGCCTGGTATAAATTTTGACCCCTAAGCTCGGCCTCGGGTATTTCTACGTAAGCCTCCAGGGTTTCGCCCGTTTCGGTATGAAATAAGACCGTTTTTATACCCTGGTCTATTACTAACTGAGTAAAGCCTAGATTAAACTTATATAGTATAGGGTTTACTACCTTTAATATACTCGGTAGGTCGGCGTACTTATAGCCGTAAGCCTGGGACCCCTCAAATATGGGCGGGCACTCGTTTTGAAAATTAGATAAACTTTTAAATAAGCTCTCGGTAACTTTCGGAGCTCTCTTTTTAGGCGCTGGCGCCGTTGGTTTTTTACTTTCCATTTTATTTATTTTGATTATTTACTTTTTAAAAGGGGTTTTAAGGCCCCCGTAGGGGCCGTATTATTATTATCGCTCTAGGTCTATAATATCGGTAGTAGTATAGTAGTGAGTTTCGATATATTTAGGGTTAAAGCTAAGCCCCTTACTCCAGCTCGCCCGATAACCTAAACACTCGTAAGACCATATTTTAACGCCGTTGCCTATTGCTTGCTGAATTTCAAACCAAAACTTATTAGGGTTTTTTTGTTGTAAGCTAGATAGGTTTTTTAAAGTGCTTAAAACTTGCTTATAACCGCCCTCGTATTTAACCTTATGTATATAGGTTTTAATAGGGTTTTTAATTTCTTTGTTTTCGGTGTTTACTGGGTTTTGAATTAAATTTTTCATTTTTTTACGTTTTTATTAGTTGTTATCTGATTGTAAAACTAACTATAAAAACGTAAATAACAAATTATTTAACATTATTTTTTAAAAATAACTCATTTAAGGGCAACAATACCCCGAGGCTCGCGTTATGGTCCCCGCCTTTTACGTCGCGTTTCGTACCCAGGTACTTACGACAAAGGGCTTTTAGCTCTTTAGTTTCAATGAATATAAAAACGGTATCCGATAAAAAAAAACAATAATATAAAGCTATTGAGGTAGATAAACCGCTAGGCTTACCTTTAAATTTATACTCTACGAATACGTTACCCGTTTTAATATAACCATAGTCGCGCTTAACTTCGATAGTAGCGTTATCCAGTACCTCGCTTAGCTTACGCTCGTATACAAAATTTATCATTAAGTCGTAAGCGAAAGTATTATTTCTACTCATAATTGTAAAGCTTTTATTTTCAGCTTAAAATAATCTCTAATACCGTTTAACTCCTCTCTAGTCCATTTTTTAGTAAGTCGGGCCTCTTTGTCTAGCTCGGCTAATTTATCGGCGCCGTAGCGCTCTATTAAGCCCTGGCGGTAAAGTATAAGCTCGCCCCTCCCCTCTCTATTGCATTGTTTACATTGACCGTTTAAGTTCATATTATAAGGGCCTCCGAAAGTCGTACTTTTATATTTAGAGCTCCAATAGTGGCCAGCGTCGAAAACTTTACCTAGGGGACGTTTACACGAAATACAATTTTTACCCGCGTCCCTTAGTCTTATATAACGGTTTACTATTGTTTGGGTCCGCTTTATATGTACGCTTAAAGGCTCTAGGGCGTCGCGTCGCGTTTTCAATTCTTTGCGCTCTTTGTCCTCTAGTTTCTTTTTTACCGCCTGGCTAAAAGCTTTTATACATTCTAGCGCTAGACAAAATTTTTGATTAAAAAACTTAGGCGTAAAAACCTCCTTACAATTTTTACATTTAGGCACCCCTTTAAATTTTTATATAAACTATTACGGTTTCTATATTACATTCGTCGCTAGGGCAAGTATAAGAGCGTACTATATAATTATCTTCGCCCTCTATATCCTGGTCTATATCTGACCCCCATATTAAAGGGCCGTTGCATTCGCATTTCATTATTAAAAGCCGTTAGTTAGTTTATCAATGTTATTTTTTTTAAAGTTACGTAAAAGTTTTAGTTCTTTTTGATGTTTTAAAGCCTCTAGTAATAGATTACTATTTTCTTTTATTAGCTCCTCATTTATTTGCTCCAGGTCGTTAAATACCTCCTTAGCGTTTGTAAGCTGGGTTAAACTTTCGCGCGTCGTATCTATTAAGTCGGTCCTTTTTGGGTGGTTTGTTTGTAGGTCCTCTAGGGTTATTTTTAGCCTATTTATTACGGTGCTTAGGTCTATCCTAGCTAGTAGCGTTTTAGCTCTCATATATTAAAAGTTTTTTGCGTTTCGCGTCTTAGGTCGTTAAGCGGGTCCTTACCCTCGCTTAAAAAACCTAGGCCGTAATTATACGAAAATAATAGCGGGCTATCGAAATCGGTTACTTTACCCCCGCTAGCGGTGTCTTTTATTTTTTCTACGTTTAACATAGTTTCAAATTTCATATCCTTATGTTTAACTAATCTATGTAAAATAAGTACGGCGTCGGCTCTATTGCACCAGGCTAAACCCCCCTCAATATTCGAGCGTAACGGGGCTTTAAGGTGCCCCTTAAAAGTATGCCCGTCGGGGTATAAGTTACCGCTACGGCCCGCGTCGGTGTTTGGGTGGGTCGTTACGTATAAAGTTTTACCCGTTCTATTACAAAACTCCCGCGATTGATTCAAAAATTTATAATTACCGTCGTAAGTAAACTCGCGGTCTAGCCCCGTAAAGGGGTCTATAAGACATATATCGGCCTCGCTTTGTTCAAATAATTGTAATAGCTCCCCAGGTTTATATAGTTTATTATTTTCTATAAATTCTATATTATTTTCTAATAAAGTACCTAGACGTAAGGCCTTAGCGTCGGTAATACTTTCTATATCTTCGCCCGCGTAAAATTGTATAAGGTCGCGCATTACCTGGCCTGGTTTATTTTCGCCCGTCCATATTATAACCTTTAAGTCGTACCTCAGTATTAAATTAATGAAATACCAAAATAAAAAAAACGTCTTACCCGTATTATCAAAACCGCATAATAGCACTAGCTCGGCCCTTTTAAATAAATAAAAGTCGTCTAGTCTACAATTTATACCGCGCCCCTTAGATATATTACCGTTTTTATAGTCTATTACGTACTCTAGGCTTTTACCCTTGTTTAATATACTCATAGCTTACCTTTACCTTTTAAATAATCTACTAGCCCGTCGTCGGTAGGTCCGTAGTCGGTGGGTTTCTCTCTACGTTTCCAGCTTGCAAGTCGTCGGCCTACGTCGAAAAATTTTTCATTCTCAAAACGTACCTTTTTACTCTTTAAGTCTGAGGCGGTCCAATATTCGTAAAATACGTTAAGTAGCCGAGCGGTATATTTTTCTTTAAAAGGCTCTATTAACTTTTTAAACTCGTCGCGTTTTCGCTCTATACCGTTTACGGTATTATTTACATTTTCATTTTCATTTACATTTACATTTACATTGCCTTGCGGTTTGTTTTGGCTTTGCTTATGTTTTGCTTTTTTATCGCTTAGGTCTTGCTTACTTTTTGGTTTTAAACCGTTAAGGTATTTCTTATAATTTGCCTCTATTTGAGGCTTAACTAATATAAAAACCGTTTTACTTATACCCTGGAGCTCGACGAGGTTATTATTAAAACCTAGCTCACAAATAGCGCCCCATATTTCGGCCTGGTTTTGGCTCGGTAACTCTTTTATCGCTTCATAAAAGGAGCGGTAAATTATTAAACTTTCTCTTTGCATTTATTTTTTTTTTGGGTTACTAATTTAGTTTTTATTTTATACTTTGCTCTTTATTGTTAAAAACTTTCCCCCTAGGGTAAGCTCTTTTTTTTCAATGTCGGGCAAATATTCAAACGTAAACCAAAACTTAAAATTATCCGCTTTAAGGGTCTTACGCTGAGTTCCTAGCCTTACGCTCTTATTTATGCTTTTAAATATATTAAAGAGCTCTAAAAGGCTTTTAAATTCTATTACAATAGTTAGCTTTTTATTACTCATTTGTTTAAAACTTTTAAATATTCGTTATAGAGCTCCAGGTTAAAAGAGCCCCTAAAATTAGTTTTATTATTCCAAAAATTTAAACCGCGTCTTAAAGTAAATTTATTAGTACGCTTTTTTATTAAGTAGCTCGGTATATACTGGGGGTATTTTGTAGTTATTTTCATAGGTCTAATATTATAAAATTCATAGATATATTAAGGTTTTTAATTTGTTTTTTTAGGCGCTCGTCTAAGCGCTTTATTACTCGGTTATTAATGTCTATTTTATGTAGGTAATCGTTACGTAGCTTTATGTTATACTTACCTCCGTAACCGTTTACCGTTTCTAGTTTAAGCTCGCTATCCTTTTGGTAGCTCCTTATAGCTCTTATAAGGTCCTTTACTACGCTAGCCTGGGTATAAATCTCGTCGTATTGCATTTATTTAAAGTTTAAAGGCCCCGTAGGGCCTAGGTTATTATTTTAAAAGTATATTTTCCTGTTTAATGCGCTCTATACTCATAGGTAATTTGTCTATTGAAAAACTAAAATATAGACTAGCTAAATCATTCATAGGATAATTTAAAGCTCTAGCTTTATTATAGTCTATATTTAAAATCGGGTTTTTATTACTATCAAAGAGTATAAAGTAGTTTAAAATATATCGCCCGTAGCCTCTAGTTTTACCGTTTTTAGTGTATTGCTTATCGTATTTCATTTTTGCGTATTTTAAATTATTATTAGTTGTTTTCGCTTTCTTCTAGTCTTTTTAAAACCTCTCTACAAGCTATAAACTTGTCCCTACTACAACCGTTATGTAACTCTTTATCTAGTAAACGAAATAAATCTCGGCCAATAGTTTCGAGCTCCTCGCTGGTAATAGTTATACCCTTGTTAAATTTTGCCGTTTTGTTAGTTAAATTTTGCATTTTTTACGTTTTTTAAATTATTATTAGTTGTTATCTGAGAGCTAAACTAATACTTTATTATTAATAAATAACATTAAAAAGAAATAAATTTATGCTAATTAACGTAACTC
>TARA_R110001632_G_scaffold100435_2_pt1 | contig 21306 bp, 19 predicted proteins | sample TARA_R110001632 | Tara Oceans TARA_R110001632 (sample SAMEA4398266) | marine metagenome | biome: Polar Biome; feature: [SRF] surface water layer (ENVO:00010504); material: water (ENVO:00002006), including particulate matter (ENVO:01000060) such as... | depth 5 m
AAGCGAATTCAGCAGTAAGAAAACGGGCATCAAACCTTTTAATAATTGACTTCAAATAAAAGTCATTCAACCTAAGTAAATAAAAAAAATTGTAAAGGATTACCTCTCATCATTTGATGTTGGCATGACCCCATGTGTGCATTACTGTGATTAGTATCAATTTTTTACAATATATTTTCTAATAAGGAAGTTATGTCATGCACTGAGAAGTCACTGTTATATTCAGTTCAAATAAAAATAAAATGTTTTTTATTTATAAGATACTGAGAATATGGGATATTAAAGGAATTAAAATGGTATAGGCATTACTGAAAAGTCGCCGTAATCAGTTGTAAATCACAGCACAAACACTTGACTATAAAGGATCATTATCAATGGCAGCTGATGATATTACTGAGTAGGAAAGAGCATTAATAAATGCGCAGGCGACTGATACGTTAATTCATATAATCAATAGTATGACTAAGTCAGCGGAGCTAGCTCGTGTCAAAGAAGATCATCATCTTCGCGAAGATAGTTTTGCTGAAAGCTATTTAGATTCAGCGATAGAAATACCATCATATAACGGATTAAACACAAAACAAATATATGCAATTAAACATGAAGTAATAGAACAGTTTCAGTAGCTATTTAACAAGGCAAGTCTGCTAGACGGCTACAACTTTCGTATTTTTTGTTAAAAAGCAGTGAAAAAAAGCGAGTATGCTACCGCAGTGCTCGCTGTTAAATTCCTATCGGCAATTTATCTAAACATAACAAAGGATGTTTATGGCTCAACAAGTTACAGCTGAAAATTTTATATATAAAGAAAGAGAATTAAATTCAGCATTCGCTCTTTCTACAAAAAATATCATTAAGTTTGGTGATACTGATATTTTTCCATTTCCATACGAAACAAGAATGTTTTCAGACATTTTTGAAAAATTATTGATTTCGTTAAACGAAACTCACATTGACTTTTTAGATAGACTAAATGAATGTCCACCAATAAATATTAGTACATGCTCGACAGTGGGCTATAACGGATATCGCTGGGCGACGCAGATAGACCCATATTGGAATGCATATTTCTTGGGCTTAGTTCTTTCTATAAGCGATAAAATTGAACAATCTAGAGTTAGTGAAGATTGCGTTTATTCATACCGATATGCACCAGACTTTGACCAAGGTTCTTTATTTGATAAAGAAACAAACTGGCGTAAGTTTCAAAATGATAGCCTTGAATTAGCTAAAAGTGATTCATCAATTAATTACGTACTCACTTGTGATATCGCCGACTTTTATACAAGAATTTATCACCACAGACTGGAAAATGCTTTAGATAGAATAGATCCACAAAAAGACATATCCTCAAAAATAAAAAAACTAATGCAAACATTCTCAGGTACTAACTCTTATGGGCTTCCTGTGGGCGGGCCTGCTGCAAGGATACTTGCAGAGCTAGCTCTAGACTCCCTAGATCACATTTTATTAATAAGCGGTATCAAATTTAAAAGATATGTTGATGATTTCATAATCTTTTGTGAAACTAAAGAAGATGCTCATTCAGTACTAACATTAATTAGTCGAAAACTGATGGAAAATGAAGGGCTAACGCTGCAAAAGCATAAAACAAATATTCTTTCAAAAGATGAGTTTACATCATTAACTCAATCAAAACTATATGGTTTAGATGAAGATGAGGGTTCGCCAATCAAGGCTAAATTCATGAGTTTACCAATAAGGTTTGATCCATATTCACAAAATGCAGCTGAACAATATGAAGAAATAAAAGAGACTCTAAGCGACTTTGATTTACTTGGGATGTTAAGCAATGAGTTGCAAAAATCCAAAATCAACCAACCTTTCAGTAAACAACTTGTTAGATCTTTTGCTGCGGTTGATGATCGAATATTGTCAGATGCTTTTAATGTTATATTTAACAGCATTAATGAATTATATCCTATTTTCAATACTATAATTCAAGTTGCTACAACAAATTGGTTGAGATTTGAACACCAAACAAAAGTCTTAATTAGAAATAAGCTTATAGAGTTAATTAAAACAGATTCTTTTATTTTAAAAACAGAGTTAAATCTAGCCTATGTCGTTAAGCTGTTTACAAAGGAAAATAATGTTGAAGGGCAAACAGTCTTAACCGAAATTCACCGTTCAAATACTGATAGTATTTTAATCACCCTCGTTGTTACACAAGCAATGGCAAAGTGGAATACACATTATTGGCTATCTGAGCTTAGAAGAACCTTCCCAACAATGACGCCGTGGCAAAGACGATTATTTATTGTTTCATCCTATCTATTAGGCGATGAAGGAAAGCACTGGTTAACACATAATAAAGCTAAGTTTAACTTTATAGATGAAATTTATAGAGATTGGGGTGGACTACGTAAGAGCAGTAGGAACCTAGAGGAAGCTTTATGATTTCTGAAATTACTTTTTCGAAAAAATTTACTTCTTTTTGGAATGAAATACTTCCAAACTCAAAAAACTACGTCAGACTCATAAATGGTGGGCTTCTAGAGCCAATATACGAACCATTTGATGAAGCTGCGCGTAAAAAAAACACAGCACTAGTTAATGTAATAGCTTTCAGTATGTTACGTGAACTCTGTAATAAAGAGCAAACATTAGATCAGCTAGGGAGTATTCAGTATTTTAAAAGTCACCACTTTGAAAGGTTGTTAGAAAAAGACTTGTCGTATCTATCAAAATTCAGTTATGGTGCTGAATGTTCGTTACCTTTATCAATAGAAGAAAAAACACAGGCAAGCCAGCTATTTAGGCAAATGTACGTTAGATATGTTGCTCAGAACTCTAGTTCAAAAATAGATCCTAAGTTTGATGGTTGTGGTTTTATTAATGAATCTTATGGTGATCTTATTTCTGATGATAAATTGATCGAAATAAAGTCAGGTGAAAGACGATTTAACCTGACTGATTTACGCCAAGTATTGATATATTTAGTGTTAAATCATTATTCAAAACAGCCATTTAATATCTCTAGCATTGAACTATTTAACCCTAGAATGGGAATAGCATTTGCAGAAGAAGTAGAGAATTTCTGTTTAAATATTAGCGCCTTAAATAGCCAAGAGTTATTTTCTGAAATTCAAAAGTTTATAGTTGATAATAATTTTGTGGAAGAATTCGGAATTTAATATACTATTAAATAAGGAAAAAAACTGATTGTTAAAATTAACATTCTAAATGTAACTCCATTGGCAGCAATGAGCTTACAGTTATCATAAACAACTATAATATTAACCCAAGTTCAGAATAATTTAATTTTGAACTTGGGTTTGCTTGACTATTTGTTTTTAATGATGAAAAAAAATATTATGAACGTTTTTACTTACATAACTCATCGGAATTTGCAGCAGCGAAGCTGACATTAAGACGCTCATTTTAGACAACCCATTCGCCAAACGCAGTAAACTTATTAATTACCCAATACTGTGACCATCGCTTATTTTCGAACATCATCATGACAAAAGCGAACACAAGATACAGTCCCCTACAAAAACAAAATCGTAATCAATTGATTAGTAACACTTAAAAAAACTGGCACAATACTTCCTTTAGTAATAACAAATGGATTATTACAATGTGCCTTGATCATGAAAATAGAATTAACAACTAGAAAAAAATGGAAGAGTTGGCTAGCAATTTCAGTGTTTTTTTTACTCTTAGCTTATGCTACCTATGCAGTCAGTAGTAAGTCAGCAAAATCAGTTTCGGCTGCTAGCTTGAGCTTTATCACCGTGCAACAAGGCGCTCTTGATGTTTACAGTAGTGCCTACGGTGAATTGATCTCTGCTAAAGAGCGCTTATTAACCGCTCCAGCCTTAGGGAAAGTGGCGGAAATATTAGTGCGCCCAGGTACTAAAGTTACCCCTGATACGGTTATTCTTCAGTTATTTAACCCTAAACTTGAACAAGAAGTTAGTGAGTCACGCGGTGAGTTAGCCCAGCAACAAGCACAGCGTGAAGCTTTCAAATACGAGCAACAAAACGCACGCTTAAATTATCAAGGTCGAATCGCCGATATTGACGCTGAAATTGAAAAGGCGCAGCTTGAACTGTCAGTAAATGAAAATTTAATGGGCTTAGGTGTGGCGTCAAAAATCGAATTACAGCGAGCAAAATTAGCGGTCAAGCAACAGTCTAATCGCTTAGCTTTTGAGAAAGAAAAATATAAACAATTCATCGAAATGCAGGGCTATCAGTTAACGCAACGCAATATCACCGTTAGTCGACAACAATCACAAGTGGCTTTACTTGAAAAACAATTAGACGATATGCAGGTTAAGGCTGGCATTACTGGCTCATTGCAAACCTTAGAAGTTGAACTAGGGCAAAGTGTGCAACTTGGAGAATCACTGGCAAAAGTAGGCAGTGATGATGAACTCATTGCGCGCCTTCGTTTACCGCAACAACAAGCCGATCAAATTGACATTAATGCTAAGGTAAATATCGACACGCAAAAAGGTATTATCACCGCACGCATATCTCGTATAGAAAGTGTTGTCACTAATGGCTCGGTATTAGCCGAAGCGGTGCTGGAGGGAAAGTTGACCTCAAATGCTCGCCCTGCTTTAGCTATTTCAGCCCAAGTTTTTGTTAAACATCAAACTGACGCGCTTTATATTCCACAGGTCGCCGGCTTACGTCCGCGTAGTAAGCAAAGCATATTCATTCGAACAAATAGCAACACATTAGCGCAAAAAGACATTAGCTTTGGCGAATTATCGCAAGGCAATTTAATCATCAATCAGGGCTTAACCTTAGGTGACGAAATTGTCAGTTCTGATACCAGTGATTACAACAACTTCAAACTACTATCACTAACAGAGTAAGAATTTAGTCCAAAACATCGAACAAATTATCATTTTAAAAATATAACTAATTAAAAAAGCAAAGGAAATTATCATGAATAAAGTCGTTGAGATGCACAACATTCATAAACGCTATGATGGCCAGCAAATTGAAACCCACGCACTGCAAGGTATTTCTTTAGAGATTGAAAAGGGTGAATTTGTTGCTATAACCGGCCCTTCAGGTTGTGGTAAGTCTACTCTACTTGCCATTATGGGTTTAATGGATTCCGCCAGTGAAGGTGATTATCAGCTCGCCAATATTAATACCTCGGGATTAAAAGTTGATCAACGCACACAAATTAGAAATCAGCATATTGGTTATGTTTTTCAGTCATTTAATTTAATTGATAGCCTGACGGTTTTTGATAATGTTGCATTACCGCTTGAACACCGAGGCAGCAGTAAAAGCGAAATAAAGCAGCGAGTTGAAGAAGTATTGGCGCAAGTTGATATGTTACACCGTCAACACTATCGCCCCAATCAACTATCTGGAGGGCAACAACAACGTATTGCGATTGCCCGTGCTTTAGTAGGAAAACCCGACCTTATTTTGGTCGATGAGCCAACCGGTAATTTAGACAGTAAAAATGGCGATCAAGTCATGGCCTTGCTTGAACAGTTGAATAAGGATGGTTCAACCATCGTTATGGTGACCCATGATAGTCGCTATTCGCGTTGTGCCAATCGTCAAATTCAACTATTAGATGGTCAGATACTTAGCGAGCAACAAAAACAACCACTGCAGGGGGTTGCATGAGTTTAACAAAAAAAGCCTTGATAAATGGCATCGCTAGAATATTTTCATTACCGAGATTAAGTATCCCCTTAATCTTAACCTTAGGGTTAACGTTAGGTGCAGTACTCAGTGTTATTGCCATTTCATCAACCCTCTTATATCAACCATTACAAGGGGTAAAAAACGAAAGTAAACTGCAAACCTTTGAATACCGTTTTAATATGTCAGAAACCTTAAGTGTTTCATATTGGAATATGCACCGTTTAGCCGCTTTTAGTGAACGCTTTGCTGATATAGGTGAATGGGCAGGCATTACGCCAAACGAGCAAGATATTACGATTAATGAAACAATTTACCCGGCGACAAGCTACACCGCATCCAATAATATTTTAGCAGTTTTAGGTACGCAACTTTTGTTAGGTGATGACGTCACAATCGCTTCGCCAAGCAAGTATGTTTGGATTTCACAATCCCTATGGCAATCAGCTTATGGGGGTGTTAAAAGCGTTATTGGCAAGCAATTAAAGGCCAATAACCAAAACTACATTATCGCTGGTGTTATTGAAGACGTTTTGGCGATAAGTAGTAATCAAGCGATTTTAAATCAACAGGTCTGGTTTATCAGCGATTTAAATGCAGTCAAAACCCAGCCTGATAATATTGGTAACATCAGTAATGAAATTGACTACTTACTTGTTAAAACCTCAACCGGTCAAGCTAAGCTACCAACATTGGCGCAAACCGATGAATGGCTAATTAATTATATTAGCAAAAATGTTGAAGGTGATAGCCTGCAAATGTTGATTGATTTTATTGTTAAAACCAACAAAGTGGTGATTGCAGAAAGCTATCGCAGCAATATGCTCGGTGATACAGAAGGTTTGATTATCGCGTTATTTGCCGCCGTTATTGGTTTGCTATTAATGGCAACGTTAAATTTACTCAATTTGTTTATTGCTCATTACCAAGGGCGCACTAAAGAGTTTGCCATTCAAATCAGTTTAGGGGCCAGTTTATTAAAGATAAAGACCTTAATTTTACTGGAAAATTTACCAAGCTTTGTCTTGGCAGCTATCACTGGCTTATTAGTCACAGGCTGGGCTTTGAAAAGCCTGCCGCTTATTGCTGGCGACACTATGCCAATGATTGATGCCATTAGCATTAACTTCACCACCATCATCGCCTCTATTGCCATCATCTTAATACTCAGCGTTTTATTCAGCGCCTTAGCCTTAGTTGATATTGATAAAAAAGCTCTGGCAAATAACCTAAATAGTAGTGGCAAAGGTATACAGGCACAAAGCAATCAATGGTTAAGCCGCGTACTTATGGTGCTGCAGCTCTCCATCGCGTCGGTACTTCTGACCGCGTCAGTGATGATAACCATACAAAGCTATCAAGCCGTTTATCAAGATTTAGGCTACGACCTTGGTAATAGCTACAATGTGGCAATTAATATTGCTGAGGATGAATACACGACCCAACTTCAAGCTTGGGAAAGCTATCAAGACAGTGAAATAAAAACCTTATTGGCTGACGTTAGTGCGCTAATAGAAAATAAAGTTGTCGATAGTCAGGTGATTATTGCCGATTTCGCGCCACTTTCGGGCGAATTACAAATCAATGCTTTTCAAGATCAAGAAAACAACGGTCAACGGGTTATTTATCAAGTCAGAAGTTTAAGTGCAGATTTTTTCAGTGCTTTTAAAATCGAAATACTCGCTGGTGCTAATTTAACCCAAGCACAGATAGACAATGATGAAAATCGCATCGTCATTGATGAAAACATGGCAAAAGCTATGTTTCCAAACTTAACTAACCAACAAGTTATTGGTAAAACCATGCAATTAAATAATGGTGATGAATATCCGCCGAAGATAGTCACTGGCATAGTGGCCAATACCATCAGTCGTACAGGCGTTGCAGAACCTTTAACCTTACCAGCGATATATTCACACCGTATTGATGGCAGTAGTACCATAGAATTTACAGTAATGATGCCGACAGGACAGACCATGTCTGCTGAAATGCTCAATGCTGACTTAAAACGCCAGTTTCCACGCTTAACCAACTTAACAATTAGACCCTTGCAGGACATATGGCTGCAACAAACCTTGAATCAACGGGTTAGTTTATGGGTGGTACTTACCATGACGATATTAACCTTATTACTTGCCGCCATCGGCGTCGCGGGTCTAACACAAATGACCACCAATCATCGTAAGTATGAATTAGCCGTGCGTATGGCAACCGGGGCTAAGCAAATGAAACTAGTTAACTTTATACTAAAGGACGCATTATGGATGCTACTGATAGGGTTGGGGTTAGGTTTTGTTGCTGCGGTCGTAGGTTATCAACAATTAGCCCAACATCTCGATATTTTACCTAGCTTTAACTGGTTAGCTATGTCTTTACTCGACGTAGGCTTGGTCATCATAGTGATGCTATCAGTTATTTTGCCAGCTTGGCGCGTTATTAGCGCAGATCCAATGCAGGCGCTACGTGCTGATTAAACTCAAAAATAGTCAATAATCATGACTATACCCAAAACACTTAGCTATATAACTAAGGATAAATTTATTTTACTATAACGAGCTAGAAGGTGATCCATTGATCACCTTCTGTTTTTTGTTAATCGTTATAAATTACGGAGATTTGCTTGAATCAACCTAAAGCAACTATATTGATCGCTGATGACGATGACGATATTCGCTTAGCGCTCGAGTTATTACTGACTAGTGAAAATTATCAGATAATCGAAGCTGCCAGTGCTAAAGATGTCATTATTAAGGCTGCTCGTCACCAACCTGATCTCATTTTATTAGACATGAACTTCAGCCGTGACACCACCAGCGGCCAAGAAGGCCTTGCTATACTTTCTCAGCTAAAGTCGCATAATATTCCAGTTATTTTAATGACAGCTTGGGGCTCTATTGAGTTGGCTGTTAAGGGCTTAAAACAAGGCGCGAGTGACTTTATTGAAAAACCATGGAATAAAATAAAGCTACTCAATAGTATTGAGCAACAGTTGAGCTTTTCTCGTATCAAGGATGAACATCAAGGCTATCGGCAATTACTTGCTGAAGCTGAGACCAAAGCTTGGATTTGTCACTCCAGTAGTATGTTAGCTATCGAGCAATTGGTTAAACAAATTGCGCCAACCGACGCCAATGTGCTTATTTTAGGCGAAAATGGCACAGGAAAATCGCTACTCGCTGAGCGCATCCATCAATTATCAAGCCGTCAATCATCACCTTTTATTTCTCTGAATATGGCCGCGATCCCAGAAGCTTTATTTGAAAGTGAGTTATTTGGTCACCAAAAAGGCGCTTTTACTGACGCCAAGCAAAACCGTGTCGGTCGCTTCCAATTAGCAGATCAAGGCAGCTTGTTTTTTGATGAAATAGGCTCTTTGCCATTATCATTACAACCTAAACTGTTGCGCGTGCTAGAAACCGGACAATATGAAATATTGGGCTCTAGCCATACTCAAAAAACTGACGTTAGATTAATCAGCGCCACCAATGCCGATTTAAGTCAGTTGGTGGCAGAAAAAGCTTTTCGCCAAGACTTGCTCTATCGCTTAAATACCTTAGTGATCACCATACCGCCCCTACGAGAGCGCTTAGAAGACATAGCACCATTAGCACTAAATTTTATTAGGCAATTTAGTGATAAGTATCGCAAAAATACATTAACCCTCAGCCAAGAAGCCGTTAAAAAGCTCAAACAACATAGCTGGCCGGGCAATATTAGAGAATTAAGCCATACCATCGAACGCGCAGTATTACTGGCAATGAATAATGAAATAACCGCACAACAATTACTGTTAGATATTACCGATGTCAGCCCCGCAACCATTGCACTGCAGCCTCTTGAACAGGCAGAAAAACAGCTTGTCGAAAAAGCAATGGCTGTGACCTCGGGCCAAGTGCTTGAAGCAGCAAAGCTATTAGACATTTCGCGTAATGCGCTTTATCGCAGGCTAGAGAAGTTTGGTATTAAACATGAGTCATGAAAAATGGCTTATTGCTGGTTTATCACTAACCGCTGTTATTATTCTCTTATTAACAGCGGCTCTGACCTGGAGTTTAGGCTGGAGTCATTTAGCCATTGTTACCTTGCTATTTTTCTTATGTTACCCGCTGGCGTGGATAGCGAGAACAGTTTATCGGTTTTGGTGCCTGAATATTATGCAGCTGACCACCTATACCCAAGTATTAAGAGAAGGAGAGCAAAACCTACGTTTTAAGAAACAACATAAGAACAATTTGTTGCGGGAGCTACAAAAGGAAATCAATCTACTTGCTCAGCAAAATCATAACAAAAATGAAAAAAATCAAACCTTAGAAACCTTACTTCGTAATATTTTAGACACATGGTCAGTACCCGTGTGCTTATTTGATCATCAGCTGCAATTAACATATCGTAATAATGCCATGAATGAATTATTACAACAGCCCATGCTAGTTGGTACCAGTGCGGAAAGTTTAGGTTTCATGCGCAATAACAATCAATTTTCTCATCCAATATATGATGAAAAATGGCAATGTCAAAGCATTCGTTATAGCCAACAAGGCAAAGATAATTGGCTTTTTACCGCGATAGATATTTCCCAACTATTAAATAAAAATCAAAGCACGATACAAAATAATTTAATTCGCGTGTTAGGTCACGAATTACGCAATTCACTAACACCAATGAGCTCAATGGCTGATACCTTATTATCTAGTGAAGTATTAAATGAAACACAAACAAGAAAAGTGCTAAGTCGTATTCAACAGCGTAGCGACCGTTTAATGACTTTTATTGAGCAGTACAGTCAATTGTCACAATTACCGCCAGCACAAGCTAAATGGTTTGATTTTTCAGCGTTGATAATTGAAGCAAAAGCTATGGTAAGTCAAAGCAGTCAAGTACATTTTAAAGGCAATAATCAATGTTACGGCGATATCAACCAAGTAGCACAAGTACTGATAAATATACTAAAAAATGCCGAAGAGGCGGTTACTGAGAAAAATTGTCAGGTAAATATCACACTATATTCAATCAAAAATGAGCAAGTTATTGAAGTCAGCGATAATGGCCCTGGCTTTGCCAATTTAGCGAATGTTTTAACCCCCTTCTATACCACCAAACCTCGGGGTTCAGGTATTGGCTTGTCGCTTTGTGCAGAGATATGCCGCAATCATCAAGGGCAATTATCGGTCAGTAACACTACAAACGCTGGTGCCAAAATAGTCATGTCATGGCCAATAGCACAATAAAAATCACCGTATCGCTTGATACAGTTCCAACAGAAATTAGTCAACGCTGCTATACCTACATCGATGTAGGTACTGAGGTTCAGCCTGGAACTGTTAACCTGTGCCGCTAAAGCTTTTAAACTTCACTGAGTGGCAAGAAACTTAGTAGAATTGGTATTATTATTAATATAAATTAACTACATTGATCGTTATAGATAAATATTCACCTTCAAAACCAAACGTTTTTAAACCTAAGTTAAGAGTCAAGCCAATATGTTACTGATACTCAGCCTTTGCACACTATTGATTCTACTGGTTAGTCTGCTGCCTTTACTACGCCATCCCCATTGGTTTATCAGAGCAATGGACTTCCCACGTTTACAATTTACTATACTGGCCGTGATATTATTATTTGCTCACTTTATTTTTCTCGACAGAAAAATGCTTATGACTCAAATATTGCTCTTAATTACCACATTGTGCGTCATATGGCAGTTGCGGTGGATATTACCTTTTAGCTTTTTATGGCCAAAAGAGGTAAAAAGCTCCCATGATCACAGAGTTAATAACCAACTGAGTATATTGACATCAAATGTATTTACACCAAACCGCCAAGCTGATGCCTTAATCAAACTAGTTAAGCAACATCAACCCGATGTGCTAGTGACATTAGAATCAGATCAATGGTGGCAAGACCAGCTAAAAGTAATAGAAGCTGAGATGCCCTATAGTATTAAATGCCCGCTCGACAACCTTTATGGCATGCATGTTTATTCACGTTTACCTTTAAGTGAACATGAAATATGCTATTTAGTAGAACAAGACGTACCATCTATACATACCGCTCTTGAGTTACGAACAGGAGATAAAATCCGCCTACATTTTCTTCACCCCGCACCTCCTAGCCCAACAGAGAATACTGAATCTACAGAACGAGATGCTGAATTAGTCATTGTTGCTCGCAGTATTGCCGAAAGTAACCAAGCTATGATTGTAACTGGAGATCTTAATGACGTTGCTTGGTCTGCTACCACTCGGCTATTTCGTAAAATTAGTGGTTTATTAGATCCACGAGTAGGGAGAGGAGCGTTTAATACCTTTCATGCGGATTACCCATTTGCCCGCTGGCCGTTGGATCATTTATTTCATAGTGACCATTTTACGCTACGTGCTATTAAGCGCTTACCCTCGATAGGCTCTGATCACTTCCCTTTGCTGACCAGATTAACATTTACACCACATCAAGCTGACAATCAGCAAGGACCAAAAGCGACAAGCGAAGAGTATGAATGGTCAAAAGAAATTTCTACGGCACAAAAAGTCAGTAAAAACGATGTGCCAACACCAATAGAATAAAGTCAACTAACCGCTATTATGGCGAAATAAAATTAAAGAATAGGACAACGTTATGGCTTAATACTATCGCTAAAGCAGCTATTAATATCACTTATCAGCACTGCCTTTATAGCAAGGCACCATATAATCAGAGATAAGATGATAAAAAAGTTTAATCGCCGATAAATGCCCATATATAACTATGGGCTGTAGTGCTCTTCATGTTAAAAGATCTTCAATTAAATCACACTACAACTACTTTTCATCAATCCTTATTTTGGAATAAACAATGCAAGCACTAAATAAACAATTAGATTTTATTATTGAATTAGATCGACTTAAAGGTGTTTACCGACAAGCGCTTGTAAAATCTGATAAAAATAGATTTGAGAATAGTGCAGAACATAGTTGGCACATAACTTTAACTGCCCACATTCTTCATGAATATGCCGTCGAAAATGTCAACATTTCACGTGTTATGAGTATGTTGCTTATTCATGACATTGTCGAAATAGATGCGGGAGATATGTTCGCTTTTGCAGATACAAAGGCACTAGCAGAGCAAGCTGATAACGAGCTTGCTGCAGCAACACGTCTATTTGGTTTATTACCCGAAGCGCAATTTCAAACCTACAAGGCATTGTGGTTAGAATTTGAAAATGCTGAAACTATTGATGCGAGATTCGCTAAAGCAATGGACAGTGTTTTACCTTTATTGCAAAACATGAGTAACGAAGGCGGAAGCTGGGTTAGACATAAAGTGAAAAAGTCACAGGTTATTAAGCGTAATAGATTTCTTGAAGGCTTAGCACCACAGTTATGGTTGTATGTGCGTCAACAAATTGATTTTGCCGTAACACAAGGCTGGTTACTTGATGATTAATATGACCGTTTAGGCTTATGAAAAATAAAATAATTTTTGCCACTAAAAGCAAGTATTTTACTGTTAAAAAGCACTAACTTCACAAAATAGAAAGGCTTAGTACCAACATCAAGCCTTTCTATTTTACCTGCGGAGTAAAACATGCTCTAAAACACAATCTAAAGCTTATATTTGTTTATCAATACGCACTGTGCCGTTAGCAAGATAAACCATGCGAATTGCGTCTTGAGGTTGAAATAACATCCGACGATCTAGGTCTTGTATCACCATATACTCATCGCCATTTTCTACTTTAATCATTAACTCAACTAAATGTAGCGTTTTTTCACGATATTCTGGCTTACGATCATGGGCCATTGAACCGCCAATAATAGCGCCTAATATCGTTGCGACACCGCGGCCACTACCCGCACCAAATTGATTACCAATAGCACCACCAATCAGGGCTCCACCAAAAGTTTTCCAGCCTTGATTTTTATCTTGTATCAATTCTTGTTCAGTAATATTACGCACCGATAAGACTTGCCCGAATAACACCTTTTCGACTGGCACCGCCTTATTACGCTCATATTCAGCATGTGCAAGAGGTGTTAATAGCAGCCAACAAATTAACCCTAAATAGATAGTTTTCATATTGCCCTCCTGATGAATGTCATTCTTTAAAGTAAACAGCCAACTTACCAACCTACTGATGCTTTGGTTTTGGTTTTGCGAATTTCAGTTTCATCTGCCCATTCAACTAAACCACTTTCTAGATCCATTAAACGTAGGGTAAATTTATAATAAACATCTGATTTATCCTGATTGCTTTTTACGATACTCGATAAATTACCGTATAGCATATATTGTGCGCCAATTTGACGACCAAACTGTAAAGCCTTACTTGGATCAACCATGCCACCATCATGTTGAAATTTAAGTTGTTCACGGGCCGCCTCTACACGTCCCATATCAACAAAGCGAAACTTACCTGAGCGTAATAGTTTGGTTGATATTGAATCAGTAATTGACTCAGTATCTATATGTTCACTGGTTTTATTTTTTAAGCGCTCAACAAATATTACTGGTCGTGTATTTTGCGTTAGCGTACCAACAACCGGTGACAACAGTAATGAATCAGTCATTTCAGCAGCGACTTTTTGTAGATCTGTCGAGCCAAAATTAATATCAGTGGTTTCTACGGCTGTGGCGTCTCCATAGCGAACCACTGATTTATTAGCACAACCTGCTGCGAGAACAAGGGTTAAGCCGAGTGTTGTTACTAGTGCTAATTTATTCATAATACGTTTCCTTAACTATTAATATTTGTATGCTTTTTCAGGGATCTCACGAACATAAACACTAAAGGTACTGACATTAATGTTCGGTGCTAAACCTCGTAAAGTGGTCGATTGTTGACCATGTAACTCTATTGCTTGCCATGGCGTTTTTCTTGATTCAATAACAAAACCATCAGCATCAAACCAATTGAAATGATATTGTAATTTTTGTGATCTTTTATAATTACTAGTCAGTTGCAGGTTTACTTCCAATAAACCACTATTTTTACGTGATTTTACTTCGCTAATAAACAATCGTTTAGCTAAATCAGCATTATCTACTTCAAGGTGCTGACTAAAATCGTCACCTTGGGTCATGACGCTCGTACCTGTTCCAGACGTAACCGGTGGAGTTTTATTTGCACATCCAGCTATCGCGAAAGTGCTTAGCAATATCACAGCTAAACTGGCCGTGATTTTTTTCGATATATTTTTACTATTCAACATACTTCCTCCTGACTCATGCTTATACCAGCACTAATAGTGGTTTATAAATTAATCACCTGATAACCAGTATAGTTACCAATAGCTGAATAATGGATTAACGTGATCCTATTTGGCTGCACATCTAGGTTAATGTTTTGTTGTTGGCCGTTAATTTGCACTGGTAACACTTGCTTACCTGACGGTAGCTGCATCCGCACAATATCAACCTGATCCGGCAGTGTTGACCAGCTTCGGGTATCAGCCCGCTCAGATGCTATGTTATAAATACTGGCCAGAATATTACCGACATCACCCGCTTCTCGGCTTAGCTTTTGTCGCATTTGTTCTTTGGCAACAACACGCACTACTTGACGCGTCAAAAGCGCCGGCAGTTGCTCTTGTAAATCTTTCGCTGCTAATGATTGAATACGAACAATTTCGTTAGATTGATAGCTTTGCCCGCCACTTTTAACAATAGCCTTACTATGTTGTGGCAAATCACCTTGATAAACAGGTAAAGAAAAACTAAAGAATTTTAAGCCCTTGTTACCTCGACCTATTGGCAAATTCAAACTAACGTCTTGTTTACTATTAACAATATCTTTTTCGACAAGTATTACCACTTGCCCTTGTCCCGTTGACTGCTTTGCTTGATATTTTCCAAAGCGTTGTTGAAAGTGCTCTACATCTTCGCTCATACCTAGCTTGGTTGCTAAGCGTAAAATATCTTGCTGTAAATAAGTATTCTCGGGGTATATCTCTATTGCCCGCTTATAATCAATGTAAGCATCATTTAGCTCACCACTGGCTTCATATAAAATAGCTGAAAGATAAAAAGTAAAAGCGTTTTGAAAGGCATTTTTTACTTGCCCAATAGCACTTACCATACTCGGGTAAGTATTCGCTAAGCTATCCGTACTGATACCTGATTTATAAAGTGCATTTTTGGCATTATAAATTTCGCTCTCATAGGCTTTAAGGGCATTTTCTTGCACTAAATTAGCACGACGTATTTCAACTAACGCCCCATCAAGGTCATGCTGAAATAAATAATTTAACGCTTGATAACTATGCAGCATACTTTGTTCGTAATAAGGCACTTGATAAGAAATAGCATTATCATTGCTCACTGTTGCGCCAAGCTTTTCTATGCCTCGACTCAGTTGAATTTTTGCTTTATTGCGTTGTTCTTCAAGTTCGATATAGGCTTGAGCAAAGTTTTTTTGACTAGCTTGCCAGTTCGCCGCTAAAAACGCTAAACGCCCGCTTTCAAGTAAATTAAGTACATAGCTACCATCGTTGGTTGCTCGTTCGCCAAGTAGGTCATTCGCCTTAATGAATTCTCCTTGCCGCTGTGCCGATTTCACGGGTTTCATTTGGCTATTATAGCCTTGAAAAATGTCGGCAAACTGTAGCGCAGTGCAACCAGACAAAGCGCTGAGCATAAGGGTTACGACGAAACGCTTCGAAAGAGATTTGATCATCTGAATTAATTTATTTCCATAACGTGATGCTAACAATTTTTATTGGCGGTAATAATGAATCAATTAACTACTTTTATTGTAGCTAAAAGTAATATTATTTATCACCAGTAGCAATAATTACTTTGTTGTGAAAATGTAAGAAAGTTGGGGCTATGCCGTCACTACTTACCATTTAGTCATATATTATTGATTGGTGAGTATGCCGTCATCTAGCCATGATAATAGATAATTCAAGGCTAATTGACTGATATCTTGCTCAGAACTTTGACTTAAAAGCTGCTCGCACAAGTGGGCAAAATTATCACCATTAAGCATCATGTTAATCAAAGCATGCTCTTGTTGTGATAATGACCTAAATTGCGTTAATCGCTGATTATTACGCCATAACAACCATACATTAGCAGCTGGTTTGGCTGGCTCAGGTGCGTGTTCTTGTTTTAAAGCTTGCCACGTTTCAACGGTATTAAAATTAAAAGAGGCTATTTGCACACTAGGATGAAAACGAAAAACTAAACTAGGCCATTGTTCAGCTGGTATTTCCAGAAGTTTATTTCGTGTAAAACGCTCAGCATCTTTAGCATCAAATGCCACCATCAACAAACGTTCAAAGTGAGCTAATTCACTAATGAGTGGGTAAGCTTTAAAAGGAGTATGATTGGCAAGAAAGTTCGGTAATGAATCAGCAAAATTGCGTAATGAGGTATTATTTGAAGGGTAAGCAGTAATATAGCCGCTGACCATTTGCTCAAACAAATCATCGCCTAAATACATGCCTAGCATTTGGTGATCATTGTCGATAGTTTCTTTCAAACGCATTTGATAGGCATTTTTGTATATATGCAAACGGGCTGCGCGGCTAATACCACCATGCTCAACAACGTGCTGAGCAATTGCCGATTCATCATCGATTAAATAACTCATCATTTGTTGTTGCAAAGAGTGTAATGAAAGTTCACTCACACTATTTTACTCTTTTTATGTTAATAATTTTTGCACCTGTATTTTATAGGTAGCATAATGATAGCCTACTTATAACAACACTGTTCTAACTCAATAAGCCTAAAGTATTTTTAGCAAGCTTTCGCGCAGTGTCGACCTCGGCTAATAAGTCCGCTAATGGCGGAATATTATCATCACGTTCAATCATCGTACTTATCCAACCAAAACGTATCAACGCCTGTTGATAAAGCTGCCATACAGGATCGGCCACAGGGTGATCATGTGTATCAATAACATACTCACCGTAATCACTATGCCCTGCTAAGTGAAATTGCTTAACTTTATCTGCTGAAATACCGTTTAGATAATCTTGTGGATTAAAATCATGATTACGAGCACTGACATAAATATTATTGATATCGAGTAATATTTCACAACCAGAACGACGAGCTACCTCATTAAAAAATTGCCACTCAGTCATTTCTGAGTTTCTATAAGTTAAATAACTTGAAACGTTTTCTAAGAGTATCGGCCTGCCGAGAAACTCTTGAACCTGCTCAACACGCTGGCACACATGATTTAACGCTTCATCATTGTAAGGTAAAGGTAATAAATCATGACTGTTTTTTTCATTCGCTCCCGTCCAACATAAATGGTCTGAGATCCATTCCGGTTGCAATTCATTGCTAAGTACTTTCAGTTTACGTAAATAATCGAAATTTAAGGGGTCTGTGGAACCTATTGATAAAGAAACACCGTGCATCACCATCGGATAAAGTTCACGGATACGGTGTAAATAATACTTAGGCTTACCTCCGTCAACCATAAAGTTTTCTGAAACAACTTCAAACCAATCAATATTAGGTTTGTCGTTAAGCACATCCTGAAAATGTTCTGTTCTTAAGCCAAGGCCAAAACCAAGAAAGTGTTCAGGTACCACAACATTAGACAAAGAGAGCAAATGCTCTCCTGTCAGGTTATCAGTTGGTTGATTATTCGCCAACCGTACCTCCAACATCGTCACATGTTTGTGCAGCAAGCGCGACAAAACCTTGCCCTTTACATGCCGCTTGGCCTTTACAGGCATTCTCAGCTGTTTTACAGTCATTATGACCTTTACAAACATTAACGCCATAACAATGCGCCAACTCAGCCGTATTGACTGCATCGCGCCAATCATCTTTAACTGTACCACCAATGTCATCACACGTTTTTTCTGACATAGCAACAAAGCCGTGGCCTTTACATGCCGCTTGACCTTTACAAGCATTTTCAGCCGTTTTACAGTCGTTATGCCCCTTACATTTGTTGACACCGTAGCAGTGTGCCATTTCAGCTACATTATTGTTTGCCGTAGCTGTTTTACTCGTTGGTTCAGCAGCAATTGTTGCACAGCTCATTAAACCAGCAACCGCTAATGCAACGGCGGTACCTTGAAACTTAGCTTTAGTATTTTGACTCATCATATTCTCCGACTTTTCTGTTGTATTATTATCTATATAAGTTATTTATGCATTGGGTAATAATTTTCGTTTCAACCAGTAATCAAGGCTGACATAACGGCCACCACCGATAAAAAATAGTGCTAAAAGCATAATGAAATAAGTGGCCGCAAATTCGATTCCATTATTTAAAATAGTGATATTCCCACTACTAGTAAGCCACTCGTAATTACCATGCTCTTGTAACAGCGAAATGATAATTTCTTTTTTCTCTACTGATGCTTCAACTCGTTCATTAGCAAATGGCGCATTCGCATCGGCAATCGCTTGCCAGCCATACTGTCCATGCACAGATGTCATCGCAATGATCATAGTAAACATCATAGGAACAGCCATTAAACGCACACCTAAGCCGAGCAATAGGGCAATAGCACCAATAACCTCCGCAGCTATAGCTAATATGGCAAGAACAAATGGAAAGGGTAAACCCAACCCCCAATCATCGTTACCAAACCATTGCACGATATTGTCAAAACCGTCTATTTTATGTGTGCCAGCCATCCAAAAAATAGGCACTAAGTACAAGCGCATTAATAATGGTGCAATAAAATCCAATTTTTTCGTTGAATTTAAGATGCAGTAACCTTTTTCCAATAGTGCTTTCACCATATTTCATTCCTGTTTGCTTAAGCTTAAAGGTTTAACTTTAGTTCAAATTACTCATAGTCCAATAAAATTGTCTAATAATTCGTCTCATGCAACATTTAATAGAACAATATGGCTAACTGCTTAATTTGACCCGATAAGTTATAGCGCTATTTCAATATTTTTAATGAGAGTAAAGCTAAAAATATGCTAGGTTTATTTTTGAAATATAAAGGCTATATCTCTGGTCGGCAGAAAAATTATTATTATTTTTCCCTTTAGAACAACAAAGTCCACCTGTATCTAAGCGTAACCAAATGAAATTAAATGTAAAATTTTAAGGAGGTTTTACTGCTACAATATTTGAGTGAGTCGATAAAAAATCGCTAAATGGCATTTATGCCATTAGTGCTAGCCGATAAATTAAAGAAAAATAATTTATTTTTTATCTCCTGGTTTTTATAACCATAATCGATTTTAAAATCATCAGTGGTGCATTTAATAAGCAATATGACTATTGATAATGAATAATCACATTATCATTTTAAACAGAATTAAGAATTAGTACTAAAAGGAAGTAATTAAAAAGCAAGAGATATAAATAGAACAGATAACATCTTGAAAAACGCAGTGCTTATTTCAAGATGTTTAACGAGACTAAAGTATTGATTTGACTTATAACGCTTCCACTGTTGCTAACGATTGAGTAAATTCAGCTAACTCTAGTTCAAAGCAATCATCATTTTCTTGCCAGTTTAGACCAATAATAACGCCATCTTCTAGTAAGTCTTCAACCCAAAACTCCATCCAATCAGCAACTGTTATTGCTACTGGGGTATATTCCGCCCACTCTTCAACACAATGACTTTTTGCTAAAGCTTCTGTTGACCAAAGTGGCATGACATCGGTATTTTCAAAGTTAATCGAATCAAGTACCACCCAATCTTCACTAGCTTTATCTTGGAGTGCCCAAATAAGTTGATTTTCTTTTACTTGCATTAAAAAGTCACTGAGTGTGTTTGGCGTTGTCATATTAGCAATTTACCTTAAGAGTTTTGCCCGCATTATACGGGGGCAAATGTGATAACTCAATGAATCGAAGCCAGCATTAAGAAAAATCAATGCTCACTTATGACGACAAGTGATGCCAAGCAAGTTATCTTTAGAAATTACCTGTGTTGAAGAATCACTCATTTAAAGACCATTAATTTTAGTTCGATTTAGTGGCGGCTAAAGCAGCTAATAAATCGAACAGCCCGAAATAATAGCAAGCGTTTATGCCTCAACAACTGTTCAAGAAAATTTAATAGCTCTCAAATAAATACCTAATAAGCATTAAGCATCTGATAAGCTGTCATTATCAATTATATCAAGTAACAGAATAATCAGTGAAAATTGAGTTTGTAGATAAAATTACCGATATTGCAGAGCAAGACTGGCAGCGACTAAATAGCCATCCATCACTATTTTCAAACTATCAATTTTTTCATTGCTTAGAAGCCAGTGGCTCAATCGGGCAAAAGCAAGGCTGGCAACCGCATCATTTACAATGGCGTGATAATAACAATGACATTTTAGCTATATTACCAACGTATATTAAGTCGCACTCCTGGGGTGAAAACGTTTTTGATTGGGCGTGGGCAGATGCCTACCAACAACATAATATCCCCTACTACCCTAAGTTGGTCGCAACCGTACCTTTTACGCCTGTCACCAGTAATAAGTTATTATCGAACAATTTTAAACTGACTGACGTTTTCGAACTTTTAAGCCACCACTGTCAACATCAACAACTCAACAGTTGGCATTTACTCTATAGCCAAGACGAAGCTGAAATAACCACTCAACAAAGTGATGATATTTATCAACGCAATACCGTACAATTTCATTGGCTTAACTATGGTTATCGAGACTTTGATGATTTTTTATCTACTTTTACCGCGCGAAAAAGAAAAAACACCCGCAAAGAACGAC
>TARA_R110001632_G_scaffold51365_5_pt1 | contig 21267 bp, 3 predicted proteins | sample TARA_R110001632 | Tara Oceans TARA_R110001632 (sample SAMEA4398266) | marine metagenome | biome: Polar Biome; feature: [SRF] surface water layer (ENVO:00010504); material: water (ENVO:00002006), including particulate matter (ENVO:01000060) such as... | depth 5 m
TGTTCTTATAGAAGAGGAACTTATTACCCTACCTTTAAAAAGATTATTTTTAAGATCCCATTCTCCTAGTATCTTACTATTCCCAATCTGCAAAAGTGATAAGTTTCTAAAAGCTCTATCGAAAGCATCTCTAGTTAACTCAAAGCCTTGTCTTTTTCTATTCATCATTTTTGAATAGTCTTCATACATTGAGTCTACTTGTTCCTTAGATAAGTTTGCATCAGTGGCAGAATTAGATATTTTAAAGCCAGGTCTTTGTGATGGATTTGTGTATTCCAACTCTGGAATTAAACCATCGTACTTAGCCCATATATAACTATCTACATCAGGCCTGTTTGCACTAAGCCTTTTCCACTCTTTTGTATTTTTATTTGGACACGTTAAAGCCATAATTTATATTTAACAGATTTTATCTATAATTTTTTTAATTAACTGTGGACTATATCCCCTACGTTCTAGAAACTCTATAGTTGCAAGTGACTTAGGAAATCTTACGTTACCAACTATAAAGTCATTACCTACTACAGTTATTTCTTGCTCAATAGGATTAGCACCTGCTGGAGAATATTCATCAAAGTCTTCTTTAGTTAAACCAAAAGACATATCAACATCACCTATTTGTGCTGGTTTGCCAAAATTAAACCCTATTGATTCAAGAACTTTTTTACTTGCTTTTTCTTTTGAGTATTTTACTATATCTCTATGTAAAGCCTCTAGTATTTCACCTTTAGTTCCAGCAAGCCCTCCAAAAAATAAAGATAAGGGAAATAATTTTTTAGAATTATTATCAATTACTTGCCACCCTCCTTTAATTTTATGTGCAAATAAATTTACATTTGGCTGACCCTCTATTATAATAGCAGTTCCTTTAACTTCTTTTTTATTAGCTAAAGTAAAAGTTTCTAACCTTCCTTTTTTAAAACTTAGATCGCTTTCTTTAAGTTTTTCAGGTATGTTTTTTTCAAACCCACTAGTTTGTTGTGTTGATCCTTCTATTTCTAAAAAGATATTCTTAATATCTTGAGAAGTAAATTTAAAAAAACTAGGTTCTACATCTACATCTTTTAAAGTTTTTGGATTGTAGTAAGATGGGTCTACTATTTCCCCATCTCTATCTATAACCATAGTATATTCACGTCCTTTATAGTTTAAGTTTAATGAATATGCATCATCGCCAATTTTATCATACACTTTATTTACAACTTTAACTTCACTAGTTTGTTGTACTGGTGAAACTGGTGCTTGCTTTGTGTACTTAGGTCTTTTTGATTTTTTTAATACCTCTGCATCAAAAGCACTTGTTATAACAATGTCAGGAACTTCTTTTACTTTTATATAACTGTTATCAAAAAGTGACTTAGTAGCATTATCATAAAACTCTTGGGCTCTAAATGAATCTCCAAGTGTATTTATTGCTTTATAAATATTGTATGGTTTACCTTTTACAATATATACATAAGGCTCACCTGTATTTTTATCACGAACTAGTTTCATTAATGCTTTATTTACATAAGAATAATCACCCTCTTTTCGCATTTTAGCAATTTTATTTTTTCCTAAGTTATCATTCCATGTAGCAGATATAATGTCTGAACCTCCATCAACTGCTTTTTGAGTTATAACTTGTGGTATATTACCCCTTGTAATCATTTTTTTAATTGGTACTGGTAAGAAATCTACAGAAGGGTACTTCAAAGACTTTCCACCATCAAAGTTTTTAAAAAGACCTCTATATAATTTTATCTGAGGAACTATAGAATCATTATTGTAATTATTTCTTTGGAACATATTTAACTTTTCAAAGTCCTCCAAGTTACTAATTTCCTCTAACTTAGGTAACGTTTTATTGTATATTCTTGAAATATCTTCATAAGGTATTAAATCTGTAAACGATATAGGAGAAGGTGATAAACCTGATTGTAAAATAGACAACATAACTATTTTATCATATAAATCTGTTTTACCTTCTAGCGCAATCTTTAACTCTCTAAAAGAATGTATCACCCTATTCTGATCATAAGCTTTACCTCCCTTGTTTTTAAGAGTAATATTGTTTGGTCTACCTTCACCAGCTTTCTCACTCATTCTTACCTCAAGTGATTGTACAATATCATTATAATGTAAACCACTTGGATGATTAGTGTTTCCTTTTACTTCATTTATAAAATCTAAAACCTCTGAAGCAGTACCGTCTTCAGACAATAAAGAGTCCTTAAGTTTCATATTTAATTTTTGATCTGTTTGTACAGCAAAGTCAAATAAGTCGTTTACAGCTTTCCTATATATCTTAACAAAGTCTTTGTCACTAAGGTATCGATCTTGTGCATACGGTGTTAGTACTTCGTCTAGTATCTTTCTAGTTTCTCCTCTATCAGAAATAAGAAAGTTCGCAACAGCATCTCTGCTATCAATTATTTTATTTCTTAAGTTACCTATGAAAGAATTGTCTAACAATGCAATTACAGCAGGAATAACTTCTCCTTCTTCATCAAATGCTGAGAATATATTATTTAATGCTAGGTCAGTCTGAACTTCCTTTCTAAATATTAAAGAAGGATCATTAAATCTAGAAGTATCATAATTAGAACCTTGAGTCGTAGTGTATGACTGGTCTGCCATCTTTGAGTACTTTAAAAACTCATCAAGCATAAATACTTGATCTATCTTTTCTTTTTTGTTGAAATCACTTGGACCCTTTCCTAAGTTTTCAAAGAGTGTTTCTTCAGCAGGTATAGTAGAAGGATATTCATTTTCTATAGCACTTGTCTCTAGATCTGGAAAGTAATCGTTTTTAAGATTGTCGATCATATTTGTTATATACGGTTTGCTATATCCTTTATTCTCAAGGTTTTGTAAGTGTTGTTTAATTATTGGTTGATTTATAAAGTATACAATGTCTTCAATTGGAATACCTAAAGAGTTTAATAAAAGTACAACAGGAGCAACTTTAGGTGTAATACCCATTTGCATAATCCAAGGACCTTTTGCTATATCAACAAAACCATCCATTATCATACTATTTATGTTTGATATACGACCACCTTTTACATTATATACATTAGATGTGGTTGCATAAACCTTTCCACCTCTTTCTATTTTATTATAATCACTAAATCTTATTTCACCATCACCTAACCACTCACGCTCACTTAAAGGTAAGTTTTTTATATTTTCTGTGTTAATGAAAACTGATGTTCTTTGATTAATAGAAAGTCCTGTTTGACTAACTGCAGCTACACCAATTGCTCTTTTACCTGTAACAAAATCATGTCTTAAAGATGACATGAATTGCCTACTTAGCATGTTATTGACACTTGAATAACTTACTACACTACCACTAACTTTTTTAACCACCTTATTAGATAGTTCCTTCATAGGAGTAGCATCATTAGGAGTAATTAATTTTTCAAAGTTTAATGGATCACTAACTAACTTTTCAGAAGATCTTATATATTCATTCTCAAGAGATTGTTTATATAGTTTATTTACTATAGTTTCTTTAAGTGTGCTATTAGATTCAGACAATTCAGTAGTAAACTCTTCAATAATATCTTGCTCACTCACTATACCAAGTTCTCCAAAAATAGCCTCAACTAATTTGTCTTCGTATACATAGTTACCTTCTCTAAATAATTTTAATTCTTTTTCTAATTTTTCCCTAGAGTCTTTATCAATTATCTCTCCATTTTCAAACATTGTATTAAACTTATTTTTAGCCTCTTTACCAATTCCAAAATATGGTACACTTTCAAGTTTACCATTTCTATAGAATATGTTCTTAAAGTACATTGATAACTTATCAATATCAAAATCCGATCCCACTTTTGCTACAATAGCTGATGGTACAACAACATTATCACCAAATTCTTTTGGTAAGAATCCAGCAATCTTAATTGCATCAATTGAATTTTGTGCTTGTGTTGGTATACGGAAAGCTAACCCTTTTAATATATCTTGTCCTTCTTTAGTATTATTAAGATATTCTAATAACTCTTTATCAGACATGCTGCTATTAAACCAACGTCCAACCATCACCTCCATTACTCTTTTACCATCTTTATCTTCATAAAAATTAAGAACATCAGAAGTATAACCATTTAAGTCCTTATTAAACTCAGGTCTAACAGACTCAAAGAGAGCTGATGATATTTGTACTTTTTGACTGCCAGATATTTTAGGTCGTACAATATTTTTATCTACAACAGAATATAGTATATTTCTAACTATCTGATAGACAGGCGTACCCTCAAGAACTGTATTTCCTTTGTTCTCTAAAAAGTCTGTAAGTGCGTCAGAGATATTATCATTAACTTCTCTTTTAAATATCTCATCACGCAAAGTATTAGCAGCTTCAGAAAAATCTGTAACTACAATCTTATCACCTATATCTTTAAGACCTAATTTAATAAGCATTGACTCATACCCATCGTTAGTCATAGCTTCTAAAAGTTCTTGATTCTCAACAATCATTCTATAAACCTTAGACTGCTCTAACTTTTCATCTTCTGTAAGAGTCTCCCATTGATCAAATCTAGAACCTTCATCTTCTCCTATAAGTTGTCTAAAGTCAATAGGTACACCACTTTCCATGTAATCTAATGTAAGTAGTTTAGTTGTTTGAGAACCTCTCGTAACTAAGGCTTTTTCTTTAGAAGGAACCTCTGTTTGTATACTCATTATAGAAAATGGAACATTTACTACATCTACATATTCTTCATTGTTAAATGAACCATCTTTATTGTATGTCTCATGTGATGTTTCAGCTCCTACCTTTCTACCAGAGTCAAATACTATATAATCTATATCTTCTTTCTGAAGCTTATTATGTAAATTAATACCGTTCTGTCCTAACTTACCATCTGAAGAAATTTTAATTTCATTCATTACTTTAAAAGAAAGTGGGAACAGTGAGTACTTATCTAGAACAACATTGTTAAAAGAAGAAGGTAATCCATCTTTACCAAGTTTAGATCCAGAAACAATAGGTTTTAATGTCTTGTACGCACTCTGAACTTTAGGATCTTTTTTTCTAAACTTATTAAGTGTATTCTCATTTCTTTTTCGTGTAGCATCTTTATCCTTTGCAGTCTTCAAAGAGTTTACAGATTCGTCTAATTTTTTTACAAGCTTCTCATACTCAACATCATATATGTATTGTTCTTCTTCTTTTCTATTCCAATCGTTTGCTCTAATTCTAAAGTTACGATAAGATTTATATGCAATTGTTCCACCACCATCTGTTTCCTCATACTTAGAGTATCCAATTAAACCTTCTACATAAGACATAACATCTTTATGAGTACTAGTTCTCATGTAATCTCTCATAAAATCAGTAAATCCTGAATCTTGGATGTTACCATCTTTATCTTTTTTAGAACTAAACGCTTTATTATAAACTCTATTCAACAAAGAATTTACTTCTACATCTCCACTAATCAAAGCTTGTCTTGGTGACAAGAAACTCTTAGTACGTTTAAGTTCATCTTTATATTGATAAGGATCCGAATAAAGAACTTTGTGCATCTCAATATTAGCAATCATATAGTTTACACTAAGACTCTTTAATTGTCTGTTATACTCACTCTCAGTCATATCTACAGGTAAGTCTAAGCTATCAATTGTATACTTAATTTCCTGAGCAGGTCTACCTTCAACTTCTGCACCTTCCAAAGTATTCAATAAACCAAACCTAACAAGAGTGTTTTTAGTTACTTCAACATCACTGTCTATATATTCTTTTAATTTTTTATTTATAGCATTCTCAAACTTTTCATAAACTGCAATAGGATCACCTTCAGCTGCTATTATTTTATTGTGTAATTTTTCTTCCAGTATACCCTTAAAGAATCTTAGGTCTGTAGTTTTTCTTTTTTCAAAATCAGTTACACCATCTTCATATTTTGGATTTACTATCTCTCTACCTTCTCTAGACAAGTTAAGTTCAGAAATAAAGAACCCTTTAAATATTTCATTAGTTACTGTATCCCCATCAGCTAAATCAGAAAGACTTACAGCATTACCCATTTCCAATGCCCACTCTAAAGATGCATCTCCTGGAACTAAGTTCAGAAATTTACCTACTATGTTATTATTTAACTCTTGTATAAACCTTTCTCTTTTTGATAATCTAGCAGAACTCTTTCCTCCTTTATCTGGGTTTACTATACCACCAATGTACCCTGACTTAAACAAATTAACACTAGACTTACGTTGACCATCAGATCTAAACATTCTTTTAATTATGGTAGAGTATTGTGAAAATACATCTTTACCTTCTAATAAATACTCATAGTTAGTTCCTGCAAGTTCACTTAAGTTTTTTACACTAGATAAAACATTATATAACTCTGATGCAGCATTAGGTCCAAAGAAAACTTGAACACGCTCTCCTGACAAGTTAAAGTATGTACTATTAAACTCTGGATTAGTTGCAGCTTCTTTAAGTATACCTAAATTTAAAAGGTTACCACTAATGCTCAATGACTGTTTAGAAATAACTACAGTCTTTCCTGAAGTTCTAATACTTTCTTTTATCCCTAGTACGGTGTTCTTAAACACTTTCTTATTCTTTATAGAAAGTTTGTTGTATTCATTTTTTGTAAATGGTGTTCCTAAACGATTTAGGAAAGATATCATTGAATCTATGTTTGCTGTATTTGAACTTTTATCAAACTGATATGTATCTAATAATTTAATGTTCGGATAATAAGCACCTTGTCTGTAAAAAAAGAACCCTTTATTCTTTTTAGCTAAACCTGCTATAGAGTATACATACTCAGACCTTAACTGATTAGCAGCTGATGATAAAGTTGCATCACCAACAACAACTTCCCCATTATCAAAAACAAATACATTTGTTACATCAGGTGATTGCTTTTTAAATGTTTTCCACATTCCTGCAATTATCTGAATAGCATCTTCGTCTTTTATTTTACTGTAGTCTGTACCTTTTTCAGTATAATCTCTTTTTGTAATTCGTTTATATAAAGTTCTATAGTTAAGATCTTCTTCAGCTAACACTCTAAGGTTTTCCATCATTTCAGAAACATTCTTAGAATTATGTAACTTATTCATTAATGTAATGTAAACCTTACCAACAGGCAATAACACTCTACCATTTATTGAAGATTTTAAACGCTTACCATCGCTTTCCATTATAGGAAGTGTAGACATTAATAATTTAATACCCAAAGGAGCAGCTTTAAAACTATCCATTTTAGATGCATCAAATTTATTAGATTCTCTTATTTTGTCTTCATCTTTACTTTGTTCATTAGCACCTTCGTCAAATTCTACCCTAAAGGCTTTCATATATTCCTTGTGCTTCTCTGTCAATATAGGCCAGTCCGTAGTTATATCCTTCCTTAGTTGTAAGTTACTTTTAAACAGTAACTTTATACGATCTTTAAACTTTTCAGGAAATGCAGGATCATTTAATGCTTTTTTATAAGTAGCAGCTTGACTTTCTACAGTGTTCATTACCTTTTCATATATATCTTTATACATTTCTTTTTCAGAAATTGGTTGTAATTCAAATATATTTTTGTCATTTTTAACTAGACTTTTCAACATCTGATAAGTCATTTCCTGAATTGTATCAGTAGTAACTTTATCGTTTAATGTTTTATCTCTAGCCTCATCACCTTTTCTAACAACTTTAGATTCAATATCTATAATACCCTTATTAGCAAAAGATAATTGTGAACCAAATGGAGATTTCATACCTTTAAATCCACCAGAGTCTATACGAGTAAATAACTGTTCTGTAAAACCTTTTCCTAAAATAGCTCTTTCAATAAAACTTTTAAGTTGCTTCCATAACTTACTTATAAGACTTCCACTTTTAGGTGCTTTCTTCTTAAGTATAAAGTCTCTAAACTCTTCAGCTAATTGCTCTTTAACTTCTTTATTCGTAGCTTCAGAATACTTAATAGTTTTACCTGTAGGTCTATCTACAAATGTACCCTTACGACTTTTAAATTCTTTTACTACAGTTTGTTGTTCTTTTGCTGTTGTGAATGTTTTCCAAACACCTTCAAAAACTTCATGATAAATAGTACCAACTTCAGCATTTTTATATACATAAATTGCTCCTTTTGAGAATACTCCCCAAGCTTCTTTTATACCATCTTCATACTGTAGTATGTTTTTTACTCTATACAAAGGAACCATAGGAAAGTTCTTACTCATCCACTTTTCTACTTCACCCCAGTTTTCTGTTTCCTCTACTAATCTATCTACAACCTCTCTAGTTTCATCACCTTCCTCTTCTGTGTAATCATTAATTAAATCATTAAATTCATCATCTTCAGAAAATTCTTCAAAGCTACTTTCTTCAACCTCACTAGTTTGTTGTGTTGGTGTAGTAGATTTTTTAGGTGCTCCAGGTGATGAAAACTGAAACATTGGGTTATCAGAAGTTTCAATTTCATCATCAGTAAGTTCAAAATCATCATCAGTAGAGCTATATTCTTCAAACGCTCCTTGTCTTGCTTCTTCAGCTGCTTGAGGAAGTATTGCATTGAACACTGCTACCTTTATAGCTTTCTTAATTTGATCATCTGTTTTATTAGCATTTCTCATAGTATCCATTACCTCTTGAAGGTCTGTGTTTGGATTACTTATTATTGTTATATCATCTATTTTTAAACCATTAGGCGATAGGTTAGCTTTAAATTTTATAGTTTTACCTGCTGGTGAAGTATAAATGTTTGGTGTTTCACCATCAAGAACATATGTTACTTTATCTGTTTTTATTATATTGTAAGTAGGTTTAGTTTTAGCAACTTTTTTTTGTACTGCAGGTTCTGGTATCTCAAAATCATCAGCAGTGTTTGAAGTATAAAAGTATATACCTTTTCTATTAGTACCTCCTTCTTCTAAAGGTTTCATTATTGTAAACAAAGGAAGTTCAAAGTATTCTCTTTCAGTACCATCAGGTTTTTTCTTAGATAACAAGTAAGATTGATAGTTAGGCCAAGTTATAGACTTAACTTCTCCTTCAGTAGATACTGATATTATCTGTGTAAATTTTTGATTAGTATCATTAGCTTTATGTTTACTAACATTGTTATACATCCCTCCTAAGATTTCTAACATTAAGTCTTTACTAGCAGATATACTTGTTGGCGTAAATAAAACTTTCTTACCTTTGTTAGACATAACAAGCATGAATCTACCTGTGTTTTTATCTTTCTCAAAAAATATACTGTTGTTACCTGGATCTTTTCTTTCACCTTGTTGTGTTTCAGGTATTCCCCAATACACTGTACCTCTTAAAAAGTTAAGAAGTTTTATAGCTTTGTCACTAGTTATACCTCCTTTTTCAGAAATCATTAATTTAGAAAGTTCTAGTAATACATCATATATAGCAGAAGCTTCAGCATCAGTATGTAATCTATTTTTAAGTTTTACATATCCGTTCTTTAAGTTTAAGTAAACTGAACCTGGAATATTTGAATACTCAGTAGTTCCTTGATCTACAGATTGTCCAAGAGTTGGAATCTCAATTAAAGGGTCTCCTTCATTTATTTCTATTTCACTAATTAAACCTGCATCTTCTACAGATGTTGTAGTGGTGTAAATCTTATTACCGCTTTCATCTCTGTTAACTTCTGGAATTCCAAAAGATGCCTGAATCTCTTGAGGAATACCTATTACAGTTTGATTTAATACACTATCTATCCATTTATTATATTGTTCATTAACAGCATCTACTTGTTCTTTAGTTGTACCATCTCTAAACATTGAACCATTTCTAAAACCTGAAGCAGGCATAGCTTGAAATATAACATTGTCTAATAACACTTCTCCTTGTGGTATAGGTTGTCCATCAACACCTACTAACTCACCACTCTCATCAACCATTACCATTACAATGGCTTTATCTTTTAATTCTTGCTTACGTTTATTATCTGATACATTGTTCAACAGTAGGTCCATTAAACCTTCTAATCCTAACAAAGCTTCTGTTTTAGCTGTAACATATACCCCACGTATACCATCTCTGTTATCAAAAGACTCAAGATTAAAACCAAACTTATTAGCTCTTTCTTGATGCGGTTCTATTGTAGAGTTATCAGAATAAGAAGAGTCTACACCTATTGTAGACTTGTATATTCTATCTACTGGTTTTTTTGATTCAGGTTCAAACTTTTTATCACTTGCAAAAAAGTTAACTTGAGGTTCAGTACTACCTGATTTAAGAGCTTGTTCAACAAGTTTAGCATTATTAGCCAATCTTTCTTCTTCAGCTTTTTTAGCGTTAAGTTCATTTATTGCTACTTGGAACCTATCAATGATAGCATTCCTAGCCTTGTACTCAGCCCTCATAGCATTTAGATCTTCGGTTAATTGATTAACGTCATCTAAAGCTTTTAGAAGTAGGCTCTCATTTATGTTAGTGTCTTTAGATAAATCAGAAGTAAGAGCAAAGTTGGCCATCTCTTGCTTTAACAAAGGCCATGTTTCTTGTAAGTTTTCACCAGATGCAACTTGATCTAGTAAGTCACTAAGGTATTCAGAGTAATCTTGATCTACAATATATGTACTCTTAAGAGCGTTTCTGAAAATTTTAGTGGCTGACTTAATAGCCTTCTTAGTAACATCAGAAAGTTTTTTAGCTTTGTCTATTGCACTACTTAAACTAACACCATTATCTTTTAATAGCTTTTGTTGATCTTTTAACTCTTTTACAAACTGTTTAGTATCTTCAAAAGAATCTGATATCTCTTCAGAAAAAGATTCAAAGTATTCTATGTTAAACTCATTCTCATCTTTTAAAGCTTCTAAAGATTCTATCTCAGTTTCAATCTCAGATTGCATCTTAGTAAGTTTATTTAATGACCTAGTGAAAGATTTAGTTGCTTTAGAAAAGTTAAGCTTAATCTTTTCTCCAGTGTCTTTCATCTTCTGGATATTCTTAAGATCTTCTTTTACTTTAGCTAGTTGTTCAGTTTGCTTTGTTAGTTTTTCTGTTATATTTTTTAACTCTTCTTTTGCTTGTTCTCCAAGTTGAGAAATCAAACTAAGTCTATCTTCTCTAGTCTGATTAAGACCAGCGTCCATATCTTTTATTTCCTTTGAGGTCATAAATGCTACTCTAGAGTCTCCTTGCTTTCTGTCTCTTACAGAACCAACTTGTTGTACTTTAGCATACTTAAACTCTCCTTGAGGTTCAAAGTCTTTACGTGTTACAAGCTTACTTGTAACCTTTCCTTTTGGATCTAAGTATACAAAATAGAGTTTACCATTTTTATACTCAAGCCTACCCCTTCTTTTCTTACCAAAGTTTTTACCAAAGTTATAGGTAAAAATTTCTTCTCTATGCTCATAGAAGAAGTTAGCGTTTACATTGTTTTTTAAAGTACTCTCTTTACCTACGTTAAGATTTTCAAACTCAGCAGGTGTAATGTTTGAAACCTTCCCTGTATCTAAGTTCTTAACTATTATTTTACCATTTTCACTAACACCCTCTACAACAAACCTAGACATTGGTATCTTTGTATCAATAGAATCTTTAGAATAGTCAACTCCTTTCCCAGCAAAATAAGTTGTACCTATTTCAATTTCAGTTTCCCCTCTTTTAGTTTTTACTTTAATAGTTTGTTTTTTAGTAAGAGGTGAGTCTTCTGAAACCTCAACCTCAACCTCTTTAAAGTTTAAAGGATTACCTTTTATATCTTCATAAGTATTAAAGAACTCTTGTCTTCTAAGAATCATCTCAGAAACGTCCTTGAGCTTTTCTTGTAACTCATCTTTTGAGACATTATTTAGATTTTCAATCTGAGCATATGCTTTATCAAACTCATCTAGATTACCTTCTAGTAAACTTTGAGTAAGACCTGCAACATCAATACCTGCAGCAGTCAAATCTTGACTAACCTCAGGTATACGTTGGTCATAATCTGCAACCTTACCAGATGTATATATCATTTTATTGATTACATCTTCATTATATAACGGATTATTTTTATCATCTCGCAATGCTGAATAACGTAAGTTTATAGACTGCCATAAAGTATTTATGTTGTTTGTAGTTTGCTCAAACTTTTCAAGTCTTTTTATAAAGCTTTCTTTTGTATCTGATTCTAAAGCTTTACCTTCTGCAACTAATTCATTAAATCCTTCTTTTGTACTAGCTAGTTTTTTGTACTCAGCAATATCAGCTTTTACTAAATCAAGTCTTCCGTATTTAATTCTAGGAGTTAGGTAGTTTATTATGTAATCAGCTTCTAAGTCTTTACTTTCTAGAACTCTACCATCTTTAATAGCATTCATTCTTTCTTTTTGTAAGACAGCTGCTCTTTCTACAGAGTCGTTTGTTTCTTGTGTAAATTTAGAAAAAGCAGTTTTTAAATCACTAGAGTTCAGAGCACTAACAAGATTCTCTGTATCTCTTTTCTTTTTTCTAGCTGCACCAAATTTTCCAGGACCCATCATTATGGCTCCAGAGATACCTCCAATAAGTGCATTCTTTGCACCCTCATCACTAAGCATCCCTTCGTTAATACCTACACCAAAAGACTCTACCCAACTAGCTGCTTCTCCTTGTGATTTCTTTTTGTAATAATCTTTTGTAGCTACAGCTGCACTAAATTGACTAACTTCTTCAAATGCTTCTGAGTAAGAAAATAAGTATGGGTTTTTAATAGCTCTTCCAAGTGTAGCAAGTTTAGGATATTTAGACTTCTTAGCTATATATTTTCCCCCTTGTTCTACAACATCACCAGCCTCTTTAATTAATCCATTAGCAACATTTTTTTCTCCTCTATATGTACTTCCTAATATCTTTGGAAACTGAATGTAGTTAGTAGCTGTAAGTAATGCAACGTTTGCTAAAAAAGCTTTATTACCTGCACCAGCAGCAGCTTCTTCAATTCTTTCCATATCACTTGCTGAAGGAGTATAACCATTCTCATCTATGAACTCTTGAACTAATGTATCCTTTAATTCATGCATGTTATGCATAGCCTCAATACTTGCCTCACCACTTGTTGCAAGTCCTGCAACTACAGCTCTTCCTCCTGCATTCATTGAGTTATATCCACTAGCAAATTCTTTATTAAGCTGTAAAAGTTTACCATATGAATTAGGCACCCTTCCTGCATTACTAGCTAATCCAGCTTCTGTAGCAGAAAGAGCCTGCGCACCTTTTCCTGCAGCAAATAACCTAGCAGTGATAGGTATAGCTTTAAGAGCACTAGTAAATGCAGCACCTGATAATGCAGCACCTGCTGCAAACCCTAAGTTCTTTACAACGCCATCCCATAAAAAGTTAGCTGTAAAAAAATAATTAGAATCATACCATTTAGCATTTCTTTCTGCTTTTGTATAATAGTTAGGCATAGAGTCTTCTAAACCCTTGTTAAACTCATCTAAACTTCTAGTAAGATCATTATCATAGAATGAAGAAAATTGACCAGTCTTACCCCATTGAACTGCACCATATGCTAAGTTTACTGTACTATTTATAAATGTTGTACCCATAAGGCCTAAACCTTTAGTAACACCACTAACAGCTTTATCAAATGAACCTTGACCTAATGCTTCAGCTTCTTCCATGTCATATCCAGGAAGGTAACTTTTATATCTACCAGTTCTAGCTTCTGCAAACTTATCTAAAGTAGCAGATTCAGGAGCAAACCCTCTGTCTCCTGAAGAAGCTAAGTAGTTCTCAAGATTTGCAAGGTTATTAGAATTTGAGTCACCAGGAGTCGTTGCATATCTACCCTTAGAAGAATATCTAACAACATCGCTCATGGAACTTGAAGGTTCGTATCCTCCATATTTTTCTTCCATGAAACCTTCATCTAATGGAAAAGTTGGTGGAGGAGTTGATGTATTAGGTACACTTTTACCACTTTGAGCTTTATCTACTGGATTGTTTTTCTTCATGATAAATTTCTAATTAGCGTATTGTTTAGATTGTTGTTCAAGAAAAGCCTTATAGCTTACTGTTTTATTTTCAGATATCTTTATTACAGCATCATTAATGTTCTCTGGCATTTCATTATTTCGTATTCTATCTTCATTTAATTTTTGATAAATCAATTGCTCTAAAATAGGAGATCCATTAGAATTTCTAAGATCAAACATATCCACTGCATGCTCTGGAGTCACTGTAAAATTTAACGTTGTTAATTCCTGAGTTATAGGATCTTTTACTAACATCTGTGCTCCTAAAGATTGTGTAGAGTTAGGATCTTGAACACTATTAAAGTTCATCCAAACCTTGTAACTATTTTCTAATTGAGGAAAACTATTTGCATTTGTACTATATTGAGCATTAAATGTAGTGAGATTGTATTCACCATCTATACTTGTAGTAAAATACCCTCTTGGTTTTGTAACAGTTTCTTTAATTGGGTTTTCATATTCATCCATAACAATCCTTCCTCTATCATCTTTCTTATTAACTTGCATTAGTTCTGGCAAAGTATTCAAAAGAGAAGGTAAAATTTCATAATTATAATATTCCATTTGAGGACTAGGGTTAAATCTTCCTTTTGTAATTTTTTGAAATTCTGTTTCAGGAATAGGTATACGCTTATCATTTATTATTAAACCTTGTGAACCAGCTTGATCTGTATACACACTAGCAGTAGTTACACCATCTTTTAAAAGAGCAGCTATTTCAGTAGCACTTCTTATATCACCATCACGAGTTTTTGCAGTTGGAAGCTCACCACTCTCTGCAGATTTTGCCAATTGTACAAGTTGACCTAATGTAGAATTAAGTTCTTCAAAGTTATCTTTATTTATTGTAGATGTTTTTATTAAGTTTACTTGCTCTTGACTAGCATACTGTTCTTCCATCCAATCCTTTTGCTGGACTAATTTTTCTTTTATTGATCGCTGTATTGCTCTAGCTCCTTTAAGATAATTATTAAATTGATTTCTATCTAATATATTACTATTATTTAAAGTATTGTATCCAACATCAACTTGTTGTTTATCTGGATCAATATACATTTCATACAAACCATACTGTAAAGGAGTTAATGTTTTTTTAGCTTTTTCTTTAGGAAAGCTCTTAATATAACTTGTTGTACCAAAAGCTGATGTTCCAGACACATTTGATTTATAATCGTTATCAAATATATCAATAAGAATTCCTAAATCATACACATCAAGAGCATTATTCCCATCTCCAATTGTATGATATAATACTCCACCAGCACTATCTCTACCGTATATAAAGTTTTCGTTATTTGAAATTAATTCATCTTTACCAGGTAATTTATAAAGCTCTTTAGCCATTTCTGCAATTTGAGTATCCTTTAATGAAAGTTTCTCGGATTGTTTCTCTGAGTTAATTAAATTTTGAACAGCATTTCTTATGTTAGGATCTGTAATAGCAGAAGTATTCTTCTTCTTTTCAGCAATAGTTGCATCATCTAATCCAAGGTTGTAAAGTTGTTGTTTAGCATTATTAACTTTCTTTTTTGCATCTAAAGTTACATTCAAAGCATCCATCATAACTCTAGCATTAGTTCTTTCAACACCTGATTGCTCTGTGTCTGTGGGTAAAGTTAAATCACCAAATATTCCTGCTTGTTCTCTTCTGTCTTGTTGAACTTTTAAATTATATTCTTGAACTTTCAATGCATACATGTTATCCCAATTATCTTGAGTTTGTTGCATCTTTCTTTCAAAGTTATCTTGAGTTTTAAAAGGACTAGTGTGGAAAGTTGTTGATTGAGTTTCACTAGTATATGCATTAGAAGTGTTCTCAAGAAAATTCATTGTATAATACTGTGCCTGTGAACCATCTACATCACCACTTTCAAATCCTGAAGATACAGAGTCATACTCATTTTTTAATTGAACTGCTGCTCTATCTATGTCTTCAATTCTTTTATTTGCTTTAGTTTGTTCAGCAGGAGATAAGCTATTTAATGAGTTTGTTAACAGTTCTCTTCTAGTAGTAAGGTCTAGAAAATCTTTTTGATATGTTGCATTTATATCAGAAATATATTTATCAGAAGATGTGCCAGAGTATTTATATTGACCATCAATAGCTAATTGTCTATAAGCTTGAGGACTTAACCCAGACTTAAGTGCTGTAGCTATTCTTTCTTTGCTAATTCCGTCTACCTTTCTTCTAGTTATAGCATCATAAATTACAAAATTTCCTCTACTGTCTTTTTCTACAGCTACATCACTTGTAGTAACTTTACTTGCTAGAGCTTTTATTATATCTAAAGACTCTTTTGTAACATCTACATAAGGAGAAACATTAGCACTATATTTAGCGTCTTGTCCACCTTGAAACCAATTGTTTACATCTTTTTGAAACGCTGCTTGATTAGAAGGTGCCCACTTTCCTTCTGAATTAAGTTTCTCTACAGTAGTTAAATCTTTTTTGTATCTGGCAGTGTTTGAAACAGCATTCATAACACCTGGATCTTTAACTATTTGATTAGTCATTCCGTTTACAGAATTAACTAAAGAAAAATTAGAGAAATCACCTCCTGCTACATTAGTTAATTGATTACCTAATGCATTAAGTTTTGACTGTAAATATTGTTTATCTTCAGGTCTAGTTATATCAAGTCCTGCAATATTATCAATACTTTGTTGTATTTTTTGTACCCCTTGATCATAACGTTGTTGTTTATATTGACCAACTTTGGCCATAGCTTCAACAGGAAGTGTTTGTACATATGGGTTGAACTTTATATTAGCTGAATCTTTATATGATGCCATAATTTAACAAATGTAATGTGATTATACTGCTTATCCAAAAGTCAATAACTAGTTTTGGTAAAGTTTTATAATCAGTTTTATTATAAATTTTTTATTGCTTTTAGAATATTACTATTCTTATTATTTTTTGTAACTTTCTTTCCATACTTTGCAGAAGAAGTTTCTTCTTTTTTTCCTTTTTCTTTTCCAAATAATCCTAATAAACTCTTGAATACATTAGCTTTATTTTGTAAGCTTGGGTTTATTGAATTTAAAGGAGAAATTTCTGTAGAACTTTGTCCCATGTTAAATACTGTAGGCTGTTGAACTTCTGTTTGGTAGTTTTCATTAAATCTAAAAGTTGGATACATATTAGCGTACACTTGATTTATTGCATTGTCTCTTTTATTTTGAGAATATTTATCGCTAATAGAGCTTAATGTATCTATGTTTTGTGTACGTGTATTAGCTGCAGCTTGAGCTTGCCTGTCTGCTTGCTTGTCATATATACCCAAATTAGTCATCTTTGCTTGGTTTATCTTGTCTATGTTTCCTGAATAAACCATATTTTTCATTTGTTGATTTGCAATAAATTCAGATTCATTAATTTTGTTTAATGCTTCGTATGTTGGAACTTGAGATAAAGCAAGTGCTGCTGGGTTATTTTGTAACACAGGATTCTTTTGCATTGCTCTACTTTGAGCAATAATATCATTCTTTGCAGATTGAAGACTTATATCATAAGGAACTCTTAAACTAGGTTGGAAACCTTGAGATTCTACAGGTTGTTCTTTGTTGGTAGCTAAAGCATAATATTCTGCAAGAAGTTGATTAGGATCAAGAGACGCATCTTTAATTGGTCGTTGGAAGTTAGATATAGGAAACCCTGATCTAGGAGTAAGGGTTGTACTCTTAGTAGTAGTTGTTGGTTGTTCCATTATAACTTTTTCTTCTACAGCTTTCTTACCTTCTACTGGCGCACTGTACCTAGCAGTTTTAGTTTCTTGTCCAAACTTACCATCTACTTTAACAGGTTTAATATCTGTACCTTTTACCCTTTCGTTAAATTCCTGTTGGAATCTTAATACATCTGGATTAATAAGCTTACCTTTATATATTACTAGTTCTGCACCAAGGTCAATGCCTCCTTTAAACCAACTATTGTTTTCCAGAACAGATTTAATATCTTCTGCTTTTGCATTTCCATATGTTCCTGACTCATTAACACTTTGACCTTCAGGCGTATAACCTAAAGACTCACCTGAAGCCTCAACAGCTTCTACATTTTCTCCATCTGTTTTTATCCAAACATTACTATCTCCTTCTTGAACATATCCATTTTCTTCCAACTCTTCTTCAGTCATCTTAGTTTTAGGAATTGGTTTTTTATCAAAGTCATCTTTTTTAACATTGCCTGTTACACTCTTTTGAGCCTTAGGTATATTTTTTCCATACTTAGCCATTTCAGTATTTTCTATTCTCATAGGATCTTTTACCATCTTATTAGTCTTTATAAACTTATTAGCGTCTATACCATACTCATCAAATGTTTCGTTCATTATATTTTGTAATTCAGCTAATGTATTTTTTTGATTAGCAATACTAATTAACTTCATATCTGAACCTCTTAATACGGTATCTGCTGTGTTTTTTTCAAGTTTACCAAACGTTGTGTCGTCTGACACTAATCCTAACTCAGCAACCTTTTCTTGTCTTTTATTAATTTTAGCTTCGTCTTTGTTTAAATTATTACTTACATGAGTTTTAAACTTTTTACCTTTTGCTCTATCATCTTGAATCAATGAAATTAAATTATCTGGAATATACATATCTCCAAACACAACTAAGTTTTCTTCTTCACCACCATTATTTAGTTTTTGCATTGGTTCGCCACTTTCAATTTCTACAGAGGCTTTATTATTATTAACAGCATTATTTCCATATGCAATACCTTGTCCTGTTTGCCCTGTTTTAGGATCACGATAGCTATGTGAGTTTGCATTTTTAGGTTCAACACTTTCACCACCAGCATAAGGATTGTAAGAAACTGTTTCAAGTTCTCCACCCCATAGACTTTTAAGTTCTCCACCCATGGCCATTGTATCTAGCATTGATGGATTTGATACAGTTTTAGTTACTCCGTTTTTAGCAAACGCTGAATTTTGTGAATGTATAGCAGGACCCACACTACCAAACATCATTTCATCAGTATTTGCGTTAGTAAATCTTTCTTGTTTTGCAATTTTTTTATCAGTAGTATCAAGTAAGCCTCCAGCAGCAGTTCCAATAGCACCTCCTATTGCACCTCCTACAGGACCACCAATTAATGTACCTAAAGTTCCACCAACTTTACTACCAACATTGCTACCTGCATCACTATCAGCACCGAGCATTCTTGCAAAGTCTGTACCTGCTTGACCTGCTTGTCCACCACCCCAAACAAAACCACCTTTTTTAAATTGTTTTTGTTGATTAGGATTAATAAGAGGTTCGTATTCACCATTAAACATTCCTCCTTCTTGAGCTTTATATATTCCTCCATGTTTAGAAATAGAAGTTGAACCTACACCTTGAACAGGAAATTGTGTTTCTCCTGTATATGAATAATCTTCAGGTCGTGAATATTGTCTTTGTACTTCTTCTGGTTTTGTTCTAAAAGCTTGCAAAGTAACATCAGAGAGTTGTCTATTTTGTCTTGCTTGATCTAATTTATTTCCTTGAGTTTTAAATTGATCTGCAATTGACATTACATCACCTGCAATAGGACCTGCTACTTTAGTAAAGTCATTAAAACCTTGCATAAAGTTAGATTGATTATTAGGCATAGTAGGTTGAGTAGGTTGAGCATCAACAATAGTAGGTGTATGTATTCCAGCAGGAGTTATACCATCTGTAGCATATCCAACTTGTGCTTTTGGTGCATCATGTCCCCAACCTTTTTTCTTTAAAGCTAAGTGTTCTTTGTATGTATTTGCTTTTTTACTTTTTCCAGTTTTTAAATCATACATCATATGTGGACTAAACTTTCCACCATTTTTAGCTGACTTAGAATCCATTTGACTAATTGTCTCACCTATATTACTTAACTTATCTATAAAGTTTTCTTTTGGCTCCTCATTAAGTTTAGTTATTTTAGATTGATACATTGCATCATCTTTAATTTCCTGCATAGTATCACCTCCCATCATATTAGCAGATACATCATGTAAATATTCTTCTGTAAACTTTATAGGTTGAAAGTTTTGTTCAGGTGTTTGTATGTTAGGAATCATAGTTCCTACCTGTGCTTTCTTAGCCATAAGTTTCTTTATAGCTTTTCCATGTTTTTTCATAAAGGCTTCCTCAGAAGGAAACTTCTTGTAAAACTCTGCTTCAGACTTAACGCCTGCTATTTTTAAAAATTCAGATCTCATATTAATTATATTTGTCTAACCAGCCTTCTGGTTGTGGGGTGTTGTAATTAGTAAAGTTAGTTAATTGATTTAGTTCTACCAAGGAACTACCGTTTTTTGCCATAGGATACTCTGTAAACTTAGTAGCACCAGGGAATGTTTGTGTACCTGTATTAGCTTCTACCACCCTTGGCTCTCCTACATCTGGTACAACATATAATGGATTATCTCCATAACCATGTGTAGCCATAGTGTTTCCTGAAATCTCTGTTACTTCTCCTGGATGTGCCCATTGTCCCATATCATCTTTTATCACACCACCGTTCTCATACTTAGATAACCAACCACCATGTTTCATTTTGTCAGCTTCACCTTTTGTTATTGATTTTCCAGCTGGATCATAATAAAGACTTTTTGAATCTATGTTCTTAAGTTGTGTATCAGTAGATAAAAAAGATTCAAATATTTCTTGCTCTTTATTAAATGGATAAGTCTTTCTAGAAAGATAAGGTTCCATGTTTTTAGGCAATGGACTACTTGTTGGCCACATGTTAGGTTGAGTGAAAGCATCTCTAAGAGGTGTTGTTTCTAAATTAATCCCTTTAGGTTTTGCTTTAAAAATATTACTAAACTGATCGCTTGTATAATTATATGCTTTTCTAATGTTTTTACCTCCTGTAAAGATTTCACCAAATGGAACAAGATCTATTGCTGTTAAGCCTAAATCAGTTCCTGTATCCCAATTAGGGTTTTCTTTGAATTTATTATATGCTTCAGGAGTAGCGTAAGTAGCATAAGCTGCACTGCCTGCATCTATTGTATTACCTATACTTACAGGGCCTCCAAGAGGTTTATAACTTAACGCTTTTTGAATTGGGTTAAGAGCATATCTACTTACATATGGTGCAGCAGCCCTACCTAATGTTGCTATACTTGGACCAGCCATCATACCTCCAGCAAGACCTAACATTCCATACATTATAGGATTAACAACATCATAAGTATCTTCAGCAAGTCCTCTTTTTGTATAAGCAGCTCTTCTTACACCTCTTCCTATAGCACCAGGATCATTAAAGTATTTTCTTTGTTCTGCACTTAAATCATTATAGTAAGGATACCTTTCATAGTCTACTCCTGAATACATTACTACTTCATCTAGTTGATTAGGAACATCAGCAAATGTACC
>TARA_R110001632_G_scaffold1368_4_pt1 | contig 21105 bp, 22 predicted proteins | sample TARA_R110001632 | Tara Oceans TARA_R110001632 (sample SAMEA4398266) | marine metagenome | biome: Polar Biome; feature: [SRF] surface water layer (ENVO:00010504); material: water (ENVO:00002006), including particulate matter (ENVO:01000060) such as... | depth 5 m
CTTATTGTTTTAAAGAAATACCAAGCTGAAAAAGAGCGACTCAAGCAACGCGTAAAAAACAAACCTAAAAACGAAAATCGGACAGACGAAACGACCTTATAAACCGAGCCATTACTCAAGGATAAAGACGCACGATTCCGCTTACTCCCTCTATATCACCAAGAATCCACACTTTTTCAAACGCGTGTGGAACAGGCATGGTAATCAGATGTTCAAGCGCTTTAATATCTTCTTGGCGCCACGCCGGATGCGTATTTCGAATCACCAGCCAAACACGTTTCGTCTCATAATGTTTGCCGGCTTTATTCTCTAAAATTCGGTTCAGCGATCGCAGTAACCGCTCTTCCGCGGGTTCATCTTTTAACGTATGTAAAGTTGCCCGTGTTTTTTCCGTAAGATCTCGACCAAGAATCGCCATCGCTTCTTCCTCCGAACCATAAAGATGCGCAATTTCGATATCCAAACGTTCACCTTCAAACATGCAAGACACATCAGGACGAATCGGGTCATTGTGCCAAATATGACGAATATGTTTACCCGTGTTCCGCTCATAGCATCGCATAAACAATTTGGCAGCGAGATGCTCAAGCTCAATTTTTTCTTTATTACTATTATGCATAACCACTCCTACACACCTTAAGCAAATATCGTCTATTACTTATCTTACTCTATACATTCAAAAGGTCTCAAAACTCAAGAATATAACAACGATATTCAATTCCTTATTATGTGCACATAAACACAAACTTACTTTAATAAAGCCCCAGTATAATATTCAGTCATTATTGGGATCCGAATGATTCGTCATCCTATAAAACAACTTGTTTTCTTTGGAAAATATTATGGAAAATGCTCACAACAACACCTCTGCGTCCGGCATGGAGTCAAAAGAGTTCACGGTCCTAGTCGCTCTACTAATGTCCATTACCGCGATTTCCATTGATGCTTTACTGCCTGCGCTAGGAATTATCGGCAAAGAGCTTGGAGCCGTTACGGCAAACCAGCCTCAATTACTCATTAGCATGTTGTTCTTAGGATTGGCGCTTGGTCAACTAATATGCGGACCCTTGTCTGATGCGTTAGGTCGTCGCCCTATTCTGTTTGCCGGTTTTGCTTTATACCTAGTGGGCACCGTAATTTGTTATCAAGCTGACAGCTTAGACGTTTTAATGTTCGGGCGCTTCATCCAAGGGTTAGGCGTTGCAGGGCCTTATATTTCAGCAATATCACTGGTAAGAGACTTGTATCACGGTGCTCAAATGGCACGCATTATGTCATTAGTGATGATGATTTTTGTTCTTGTTCCAGCCATTGCTCCGACACTGGGCCAAGCCATCATGCTTGTTGCTGACTGGCGCAGTATCTTTGAACTGTACCTTGTCTACGCGGCCTGTCTTATTGTCTGGATTGCGTTTCGTTTAAAAGAGACACTCCCAAAATCTAATCGTATTCCTTTTACCAAAAAAGGCTTTTACGAAGGCTTTAAAGAAGTTCTGACGAATCGCATTACGGCGAGCTACACCATTTGCATGGGATTATTTTTCGGTAGTTTTATTGGTTACTTAAACTCATCACAACAAATATTTCAGGTGCAATTTAACACGGGGAATTTATTTGCTTTTTACTTTGGCTTATTAGCCTTGGTACTAGGCGTAGCCTCTTTAATTAACTCACGTATTGTTGAAAAACACGGCGCTAAATTCATCGCCTTCCGTGCTATTTTCGTCGTCGTGATTGCATCGCTTGCGTTCTTTTCCTTGCACGCTTTTGTGGAAATCAGTTTATGGATGTTCATGGTTTACGCGGCAATCTTTTTCTTCTGCTTTGGCTTGTTATTTGGTAACGTCAATGCGCTGGCAATGGAACCAATGGGACACGTTGCTGGCATCGCTTCCGCGGTGATTGGTTCTGTGTCATCCATTATGTCTTTGTCCATTGGCACCCTCATAGGCCAAATGTACAACAATACCTTAATGCCCATTTCTGGTGGCTTCGCCATAACCGGAACATTGGCTTTGTGTATTATATATTGGGCAGAAAAAGGTCGTGTTGAAGAGAATGTACCAGTAGAAGGTTCTGCGGTTTAACCACAAACCGTACGTAATAACTAATGAAAGAGAAGCCAAATAGCCTGCGCTATTTTAATGGACTTAGAATGAAAAACATTCTAGTTATTGTTCTATTTTCTTTGATTTTATTGCTTTCAGGCTGTGCAACTAATCCCCCAGTTTCTGGCCCATTATATACTGGAGTAACTCATTCAGATGTATCTACAGGTGGTATTCTAAATAGCAGTGTTGACGATGTAAAAATTTAGTCATTAAGAAACACCGTTCCACCCTTCTTAAAACGAATTACTTGCAGACATGAACCCTGTGGCTAAGATTGACGGATCTCATCTACCATGCGTAGAAGGCGTTGTGACACCGTCCTCGTAAGAGGGCGAGGTCTGCTTTTATTAGGAGTCAGTTTTTCTTAGAGCTCCAAATCAATTTTCTGTATTTTCCTCGTATACCTTACTACCCAAGTAAAATTTAATCGTTTTGACGCTACCGATTTTACAGACTAAAAAGCCGCTGTTAAGCGGCTCTGGTATAAACAATAAAATCATTTATTGTGACATGCTCTTAGCTTTTTCAAGCATCTGTTGTTGCTCTTCAATCGCTTTTTTTGCGATCCGATCAAAAAACTGGCGTTTTTCTGCAGACTTAGCATGTCGAAAAAAAACAGAAAAAGGCGTCGATTTCACTTTTTCTTTTTTAGGAATTAGCATTTCGTATCTCCTTAACTACCGTAAACCTACAATAGTCTCTAATTGCTCACGATTGTACTTTTTGCGCAAAATCACGTCAATATCCGCCACGTTAAACTTTGGTTTTTCGTTTTTGTATTTTTTTGCGATATTTTTTTCCATAAAAATGATATTAATTTCATCACCAAATATACGCTTAAGCTGGCTTACCACAAGCTGAGAACCCATAAATTGTTCTACAAAGGCTTCTGGCGGCACTCTTCTACCTTCGACCTTTTCTCTTGCTTTAACCAGTTCCCATGCTTGCTCGGGCTCTTGGTAAACAAAAATAATTTGAATGTATCTGCCCTTTGCTAGTGACCTTTCAATATTTTTTCTAGCTTTTTCAAAGCTTGCTAACGTTGAATCGAGAACAAAACTGACTGAACGCTTCAAAGCACGATCGTGTATCGCTTCAACTAAAATGGTTGCAGGCTGCTGAAAGAGTGATGAATTATGCCCACCATAGTCCGCGAACTCTTTTCTAAGCTCATCATTTTCAATATGAACTAGGTTTATGCCATATTCACTTTCAAAATCCTGAATAATTAATCGTGCGACTTCCGTTTTACCCGCTCCCGGTGACCCCGCCATAAAAACAGACACAGGGCTTTCCTCTTGAGATAAAGGATCAACCATTTTTTTAGCAAACGTCTTCTTTATCTTTTTTGCATAAGATATCGCATTGCTAGTCACTGCGCTTTCCATTGCTTCAGTCACCTTTATAGAGCCTCTTTTACTAACGCATCAGCAAGGTTCAGTTGCGTAGTTTGCGCTTCGCTGAGTTGGGCTTTCAGCTGGTCGCAGATAGCCATTAACTCATCGACTTTGGCAACGATGCGGTGTTGTTCTTTTAGCGGAGGCATGGGAAGTATGATGCTTCTACTTTTAGTTATTGATATATTGTCCTGCCCTGCAGTTCCAATTAGTTCAATATCATCTAAAAACCGAGCCGACTTCAAATATGTGTATATATAGTTATTCAGAATCTTTTCTATAGGTCTAAAAAAAACTATTGCTTGGTTACAGTTCCACTCTGGAAAACTGTCTGGAATAATCGCAATTTTACCTAATGGCGGCCCAACTATATTCATAACCACATCGCCTGGGTATAAAATTGATCTAGTAAGTTTTTTCCTATGGTGTTCTATATCAATAAATTGAGGACGGTAATCGAATGCAATTTTCTGTTCTTTAATATTATAAACTTTAAGGTATGGCACACCTTTCTTGTCATCAAACTTATCTTTAGGAGGGGTTGAGCCTGACGTTACGCCAAAACAAATATCATCTAATCTAGTGACATCCCACCCTTCCGGCAGGTCGAACGGTTTTTCTTCACCGGTGATGTCTGGCAGTGGCTTTTGTTTTTTGATTTTGCCTTGTTTGATCAGGTCGGCTTTTTCGGCGGCGATACGTTCGAGTAGAACACACGCAGGTTCGTCGTTGGGGTTTTGCTCGACAAGCTTACCCGTGACAGCCAGTTGTAGAATCGTTTGCTTTAGCTGGTCGATACTTTGTTCTGTGGTGAATAAGGTGTCGAAGTGAACGCTGATGCGCGTCCAGTTTTCCGCCAGTTCTTCGGCATTCTGACTATTCACTAAGGTGTCTAGCAAGACAGTCACTAAGGTTTTATGGGCATCAAGGCTGGATTCGGTTTGCGCTTCTAGCTGATCGCAAAGCGCCATCAACTCATCGACTTTCGCGACAATGCGGTGTTGTTCAGCAAGAGGAGGAATAGGTAATATTGCGCTTAATATTCGATGCAAAGCTAATTTTGGTTGAGCTAATTGGTTTACTTTCTCTATAAATTGCTTCATAGAAAATCGTGAGGATAATGACTGCTTTAACCATAATCTTTCAATCCGATTAAACACAATTTTAGCTGCATTTTCAGTTAAATTCATACCATCAAGCTCTTCTGGTATGCTACCAATTTCGCCAATAGTTCCTGCAATGGTTATATAAAGATCATTTTTTGAAATTATATATTGGCTAATTAGTTTTTGAGTATCTGAAGTAAGATACTGTAAACCTTGTAAATTTACAGAACCGTCCTTCATGTCTGTTACACGAATATATGCATGATTTGTTTTATCACTAATTAATGAATGCCCTTTAGGTAATCGTTTACCACCCTTTACTTCTGCATACTCGCCGAGCCTCGCCCACGCCCACCCATCCGGCAGTTCAAACGGTTTTTCGTCTTCGCTAATATCAGGCAGCGGTTTTTGCTTTTTTATTTTACCTTCTTTGACGAGCTGAGCTTTTTCTTTGGCTATGCGTTCTAGCAAAATAGACGCAGGTTCATCACTAGCATCTTGCGCCACCAGTTTGCCACGAACAGCAAGTTCAAGAATCAGCTCACGCAGTTTTTTGATGCCGTACAGTTCTATTTTTTTGCTTGAGCCTCGACCAGCACTGGATTTGCGTTTGATGGCGCTGCTCCAGATATCGATGTGCTCGGTGATCAGGTTTTCTATAGGGCTAGAATTTGTTGCTTGAGAGTCCACCGACATTACTTCTCTCCACCCGCAGTAGAGCCAGACGAGCTTAACGCCGCGCCGAGTATGTCTTTTAGCTGATTGCGTAAAACAGCGATGTCGTCTTGTTGCGCTTGGTAAGTGGCCAGTAATTCTTCTGGATCATGGCTTTCTAGCGCTTCTTGATAAGGGTTTTTAATGTCTAAATTGAAGTTACGGGCAATGATCTCGTCGATAGAGACTTTCCAAGCGTTGTTGGTTTCTACTCGGCTGGCAAAGCCGTCCGCTTCGTCGCCCCACCAGTCAATTTCTGTCTGAAATTCTTCAAACTTCATTGGCTTGGTTTTGTTGTAGTTTTTCACACCGTCTGGATACGGATGCTCATAGAACCAGACGTCTTTCGTCGGTTGGCCTTTGGTGAAAAATAGGATATTGGTTTTAATGCCAGTGTAAGGGTTAAACACGCCATTCGGTAAACGCACGATAGTGTGCAGGTTACATTCTTCGGTGAGCATTTTTTTGATCTTGGTTTTTACGCCTTCGCCAAACAAAGTGCCATCAGGCAAGACCACGCCCGCTCTACCGCCACTTTTGCTATCAGTTGGCTTAGAAAGCACCTCGATAATCAGTTGTAGAAATAAATCCGCTGTCTCGCGAGTTTGCATGTCCGCCGGAAAGTTCTTTTCGATGCCGTCTTCTTCTGTGCCGCCGAACGGAGGATTGGTGGCGATCACATCGATGTTGCTGTCCCAATTCGACAATGGTTTATTCAAGGTATTACCGTGGCGAATTTGCACGGGCACTTCGATACCATGCAACATCATATTGGTGATACACAACAAATGCGGCAGCTGTTTTTTCTCAACACCGTGAATTTGCTTTTGTAGTGTTTGATGATCGTCTGTGGTGTGCACGTAACGCTCTTTCACGTGATCGAAAGAGCAGGCCAAAAAGCCACCGGTTCCCGTGGCTGGGTCCATGATGGTTTCGCCCAGCTTTGGATCAAGACGATCAACTATAAATCGAGTCACGGCACGAGGCGTATAGAATTCCCCTGCGTTGCCGGCACTTTGTAAATCGCGCAAAATTTGCTCGTAAATATCGCCAAATAGATGACGCTCTTTGGAGTCGGTAAAGTCGATTTCGTTAAGCTTGTTAATCACTTGGCGTAGCAGCGTGCCGTTCTTCATGTAGTTGAAGGCATCACTAAAGGCTTCTTTCACCACAAAACCACGCGGGTTTAGATCAATAGGCGCGATGAGGTTTTTCAGATCGTAAAATAAATCGTCGTTAACAAAATCAAGTAACTCGTCGCCCGTTATGCCTTCGGGATCTGCCGCCCAGTTGTGCCATAAATACTCTTCAGGTATCGGCGCTTTGTAAGCGCCTTCCAGTTCAAACGCAAGCTCTTCTTCTTGGGCATCGAATACTTTAAGAAACAGCAACCAAGACATTTGACCAAGGCGCTGAGCATCGCCATCGACACCAGCGTCTTTGCGCATGATGTCTTGAATGGATTTTATTGCAGAACTTATAGACATGGGCTTTCTCTTAATAAAACTTTTCGTAAAAAGTACGGGCGCTGAATGGTTAGCGCCCGAGGAATAGGATGTGGTTAATTATGTAATGCAAATCGAGCCACGTTAGATAGGAATGAACGCCTAAGCCGATTTTGGTTCGTCTGATTGGTAAATCTCACTTTCAAGTTCTCTGATCGCTTCGTCATATTGTGGTTTGCCGCCAAAGCCTTTTTTAACAATTTCATTCGGGCGACCAATTTGGTCAAATGGCGTCACTTTGAGCACTTGAATGTTTTCGATTTCTTGTACGCCAATGTCGGCGTATTTGTCTAACAACTGACTCAGCACTTGCTGAGCGGTTTCGCTGTATTTAACAAAGTAATTGCGCTTTTTTACCTTGTCGGCCCGTTCGCGTCGCGTCAGCGGTGGCATATCATAAACCACATGACAGATCAGATCGAATGGATCTAGCCCTTTTCCGACTTCCTCTTCTAATGCTTCCCAAATAATGCCCTGCTCTGCCAATTCATCGATGATGACTTGCTTACGCTCTGAGTCTTGCCACTTTTTGGTGAACTCATCGAGGGAGGAAAATTGTTTCGCCATGGTTTTGCGGGTGTAATCTTTGAACGACTCGGTCACCAGCTTGCCATCTGTATCGTAGTATTGAATACGCTCAGCAATGGCTTTCACCTTGACGCCATTCACATAGAACTTGCGGACTTTGTCTTCGTCGTTCCAATCGGTGCTGTCGTCACTGTTGTCAAAGGAACCAAAGTCATCACTCATGGTTGAGCTAGACGCATCGTATGGAGCTTCTGGTTCTTGGATGGAATCAGGGTCTATCTCTTCATCGCCAAAAGGATTTTCAATGTCATCCACGCCATCGACGATATCGTCTAGCGCTTCTTCTGTCTCATAATCGCTGGTATGTGTTTGTTTGATTTGCACAGGCTCGCCATCAAATCGCTCGTCAGCAAACAACTCGGTAGCCTTTTTAAAGTCCATAATGGTAAACCAGAGTTTGCCGTATTTTTCATCGATACGAGTGCCACGGCCAATGATTTGCTTGAACTTGGTCATGGACTGAATGGATTGATCTAACACCACCAGCTTACAGGTTTTGGCATCCACGCCTGTGGTCATCAACTCCGAAGTAACCGCTATGACTGGATAGGCTTTTTTCGAGTTAATAAAATTATCCAGCTGGCCTTTGCCCAAATCTTCATCACCCGTAATTCGCATCACGTACTTATCATTTTTCGCCATCTGCTCTGGATTAAGATTGGCTAACGCTCGACGCATACGCTCGGCGTGATCAATGTCATTACAAAATATAATGGTCTTCGACATTGAACCAATACGTGTTAAATAATTGGTTACGGTTTGTGCCACCAACTGGGTGCGCTCATCGATGACTAAAGTTCGATCCATGTCTTTTTGGTTATAGATTCGATCCTCTATCACATTGCCTTTTTTATCTATTTGCTCTTTGTAAGGTCGCCAGCCTTGTACATCGATATCAATATCGACACGCACTACTTTGTAAGGCGCTAAGAAACCATCCTCGATGCCTTGCTTTAACGAATAGGTGTAAATAGGGTCACCAAAATATTCGATGTTAGAGACTTCATCGGTTTCTTTTGGCGTGGCGGTCAAGCCGACTTGAGTTGCAGAGCTAAAGTATTCGAGAATTTCTCGCCAAGCGCTTTCTTCCGATGCGCTGCCACGATGGCACTCGTCGATAATAATCAAATCAAAGAAATCAGGATCAACTTGTTTGTAGGCTTTTTGATCTTCTTCTGGGCCAGTTAAGGCTTGATATAAGGCAAGGTGAATTTCATAAGCAGGATCGACTTTGCGGCCCGTAATTTTCGTCATGGCCGTGCCAAAAGGCTGAAAATCGTTAATTCGGGTTTGGTCTACCAATATATTGCGGTCGGCTAAAAAGAGAATGCGCTTCTTGGCTCTTGCTTTCCATAAACGCCAAATAATCTGAAATGCCGTGTAGGTTTTGCCTGTTCCGGTTGCCATCACTAACAGTAATCGATTTTGCCCTTCGGCAATGGCTTCGACTGTTTTGTTAATGGCTTGCAGTTGATAATAACGCGGCGCTTTGCCTGTGCCATCATCATGATAATCTTGTGAGATAACAGGAAGGTTTTCAGTTTTGTAACCTTTCCATTGGCAGTATTTTTCCCAGAGTTGCTGTGGCGTAGGGAAATCTTCAAGGCGAATTTCGGTTTCTAATTGAGCAAGGTTGGTTTTGTCGTGAAAAATAAAACCATCTCCATTGGAAGCAAATACAAAAGGCACGTCAAGCAAACTGGCGTAACCTAAGGCTTGCTGCATGCCTTTGCCGACTTCGTGCTTGTTGGCTTTCGCTTCAATGACCGCGAGCGGCATACTTGGCTTATGATACAGAACGATGTCTGCCGACTTCACTTTCTTACGCGCCGCCATCTGGCCGCGAACAATGACCATGCCGTCTTTGAGCTTTACCTCTTGACGTATCTGCGTCATATCATCCCAACCAACGCTTTTTACTGCGGGCAGAATAAACTTAGTGATGATGTCGGTTTCTGTTAATTTTGCTTTGTTAATGCCTGAGGTCATGCCATTTATCCGCTGCAACTCCATTTAAGTGTTTAATATAACGAAAATTTTGTGTAAAGCCGAGCATTTAGCGGTTTGGGGGCGAGACACTGGTCATCAAATCAGTAAGCTGTTGCGCTAAGTTATTTTCTTCAATCATTGCCTGATTCATCAAAGCGGGCATTAACAACGCTTCTTTGCTTACGGCTTTTAACGCAAAAAAATTCATTGGCGATACAGGAAATTCAGTCATCCACTCGCTCAATGCCGACTCAAGAACGGCTTCAAACTCGACAAACAAAGCAAACGTAGACGGCGCCATTTTATGCTGCTCACCTAACAATATACGATAACTTGCCAGCCGTTCCGCCTTTCCAACCCAAACAGACCAAAGCGCGATCCATCCGGTAATAAAACTTAGTTCTTTCGCCGAATTCAGCTTCAACAAAGCAATGTCCATTTCCTCTTGTGCCCTTTCGGTTAAAGAAAACAACGCTGTCTCCCACAACACCAATTTAGTAGGAAAATTACTATACACCGTCGGCTTAGACACCGCCGCCGCTAAAACCACCTGATCAATACTGGTACTTTGATAACCTTGTTTCGTAAAAAGTTCACAAGCCACTTCGACAATATGCGCCTTCTTGCTGGGTCTTCCTCTTGCCATAAACGCCTCTATAAATCATATCGTTTTACTTGTTTCGTCATACTTATTTCAAAACACGTATTTCAAACTATTTACTTTATGCCTTTGGATTGGCGTTGGGCCTCTCGATACGCACGATAAATATCACCATTCTGTTTCGGGTCTTGCTCAATCCATTCTTGAGTCATTCGTTGATTAATCGCCTCAAGTTCTCGCAATAGTTTATTGGATGGTTTGCTATAAATGATACCGCCATTTTTTAGTGACGCTAGATCCGTTTCAACACGTTCTTTGGTTTGCAACCAACCATTACGCTCTGCCTTAAGCGACGCCTTTTCGATCGCTGCTTTGGTTTTTTCATCCAGCTTGTCAAAGGCACTCTTATTCATCACCACTATTTCTTTTGGTATCCATATTCGTAGGTCATTTAAATACGGCGCATACGTCCATATCTGAGAATCCTCTCCAACTGAAAGAGACGCAAAGCGGCCGTCTAACTTGCCTTGTTCAAACGCCGACGTTACATCTTTAAGCGGCACCTTAACTGGATTGGCGCCGAGTTTCTGTATCAACGATGTTACCGTCTGGTTAAACGCGCGAATGGACAAACCACCAAAATCGTCAATATTTTCAATCTTACGAGTCGAAAAAGCACTATAAGGCGTCCATGGCACCACGTATAAATAGTGCAGACCCAGCTTATGCAATTGCTTTTGCGTATCCGCCTTCGACACCTGCCACAACAACTGAGAGTCGTCATAATTATTAGCAAGAAACGGAATCATATCGTGCTGAAAAATGGAATTTTGTTTGTCTAACAACCCCAATAAAAACTCACCAATCACAACCTTACCTGTCATCACGGCCCCGGGAATTGCAAGATGAGGCAGTGCATGACCATTTGATTTCACCAAAATATTGACCTCGCCATTCGTCAAGGCTTGCACGTCTTCTGCAAACTCATAAGCGATTTGGGTTGGCTGGTTTCGATCACCAAAGGGCGTTGGCATCACCCAATTTTGCGCAGAAGCCACCGATGACGCGGCCACAACACAAACTAAAGACAACGACTTTGATACAAGATACTTAACCATAGGATGCCTAATTCATTCCGCGCTAGTTGGCAGTAAAAGTACCATTAACTTGAATTAAATGCATGAAAATCAGCATATTTAGAGGACAAGTAAATGCGTATATTCACTTACTTAAAAGCTTCTATTTCGGACTATTTAGAGTAAATTTTGGACTTCATAAACTATTTTATAGAATTAGGTTCTAAAGTTAATGCGTGTCTAGGAAGCCCAGTTTTAACTTTATTGCTGTCTATCCAGCACCTGCTGAATCAGATCAATAGCGTATGGCAAATCGGCAACCTGTGTGATTTTTAGTTCAACATCTCCATTACCCCATCGACCGGTATTAGAAATACCTTAATAAACTTTCAGAAAAACCGTCAGCGGCATACTTAGCTTGTAGTACAAAACAATGTCGGCAGATTTTACTGTTTGACGCTCTGCTATTTGTCCTCGGACATTCACCTTGCCATCACGGAGTTTTACTTGCTGACGAATCTGCGTCATATCATCCCAACCAACGTTTTGCACTGCTGGTAAAATGAATTTAGTAATGATCTCTGTTTCAGTGAGTTTTGCTTTGTTAATGCCCGATGTCATGCCGTCAATCCATTACAACGCATTTAAGCACCTAATATTGTGAAAATGTTCTGTAAAGCCGAGTGCATTCAAGTCGTTTAAAACAAGCGGCTTAACTCGTTCATCAAGAAATCATCTTTAAAGGCTATTTATGGGGTTTAGTTTTGTCTTCCACTCTTTTCTTAATACGCGACAACCCCACTGGCGTTACGCCTAGATAACGAGCTAAATCATTTTGGGTTATGTTGTTCAGTATGTTAGGTCTGCTTTTGATCAGTAAAGAAAAGCGTTCTTCTGCGCTTAAACACAAAAACTCATATTCTCGTTTTTCTTTTTTCATCGAAAATTGAAGTAAGACATCCAGCATTTCATTGGCGATGTTCACATCTCTACGGCTGTATTCACGAATCACGTCGAAAGGGATTTTGATTACTGTTGTCAGTTCTAAACACAGCAAGCTAAAAGAGCATAAGCCGCCAGCATGAGCAGACGTTAGGCTTCCAATAATATCCTTGTTTGATAAAAAAGATTTGATTGATTCTTTGCCATCGTCAGATAAGTAATAAGCCTTCAATAACCCCGAATTAATAAGATAAAGAGACGTGTCTGTCTCTCCTTGCCTAAATAGGTGTTCACCACTCTGTTTTTCTATGGCTATCCCTTCACGTTGTAAAAGTTCATAAAAGTTCATAAAAGTTCATCCGTTTTAACCTCGGTTAATGCGTGCTTGGTTCATTTCCCTAAATATACAGCATGAAGATTAGAAACAGCCATTGAGACCTAAATTCAGGGGAAACGAGCCTTATGAAAATCACGAAAAAACGTATTGTCATTACTGGAGGTACATCGGGTATTGGTTATGAAATGGTGAAATTATTGCACTCAGAAAATGAGGTAGTAGTTATTGCTAGAAATGCGATGAAGTTGAATAAACTCGAACTTGAGTTGCCTGGCGTTGTTACTTATCAGGCAGACTTATCGCAAGCGACAGAGGTAGAAGTAGCGGCTAATAAGATCCTAGAGCGCTTTAAATCCCTCGATATTCTTATTAATAACGTGGCAGTGCAGTACACGCCAACCTTTTTGGATGATGACTTTCAATATTCAAATATTGCTGATGAGGTCGCGTTAAATTTCACTAATATTTGCCATATGACCTATTGGTTGTTGCCCGCGTTAATGAAGAATGAAAAGAGCCATGAAAGAACCATTATTTTGAATATTAACTCTGGTCTTGGGTTCGTACCGAAAACGTCATCCGCTGTGTATTGTGCCACCAAAGCCGCGCTGGACATCTTTTCTCAATCACTGAGCTATCAATTGGAACAAACAAATGTTCGAGTCCAACAAGCGTTTTTAGAGTTGGTGGACACTCCAATGACAGCGGGCAGAGGAACAAACAAGATGTCTCCCAAGTTAGCAGCGCAAAAGATCATCTATGGCATTGAAAATGATATTTCAATTAATAATATCGGCAAAGTCAAATTGCTCAGGGTGTTGTTAAGGCTTGTACCTTCTATCGCAAAACGCATCATGAAAAAGTATTGAAGAGGTGAAAGATGCATAAATTTTATGGAATTTTGTTAGGTGTTTTTATGCTATTTACATCACCAACATTCGCAACCGAGCTGAATATCACTGTGACTAATATCGATACATCACGAGGTGGAAATATTGTCGTGATGATCTTCGGCGAGGAGGGTTTTCCTAAAAATCATGCCCTGGCTTTGTTAACGGCAACAAAGAAGGTGTTAAGCAACACTATGGTTTTTACATTTTTAATAAACCAGCCAGAAGTCGCTATTAAGGTGCTGCACGATGAAAATGGAGACGGGAAAGTCACTAAAAATTGGACGGGGATTTACCCAAAAGATGGCCTTGGTTTTTCTAATGACCAAAAGATTGGATTAACTGGACCTCCAAATTACCTGAAATCAAAAATCAGGTTCGTTGCGCCAAAAAGCGAAGCCACTATTTCAATCATATATTAAGACGGAGTATTTCCCATGACAGCATTAATAAGGGTTGCCTTGATCCTTTTCACCCTCTTTGCATCTACTTTTTTACTGCTTAACCTAACCGGCATACTAACGGTAGAGCTGATTGAGCAATGGTTAACACAAGCTAAAGAGTTGTCTCCTACATACATGGGATTATTTGTGATATCCCTACTTTTCCTAGATTTGTTTATCGCTGTACCTACGCTAACCGTTGCGATTCTTGCGGGGTATTTTCTTGGTCATTCATACGGTTTCATTGCAGTATTGATTGGTTTTAGCATGGCAGGAATAGGAGGATATTGTTTGAGCCGATGGTACGGTGGCAAACTTCTGACTGTATTAATAAAAGACGAGAAGAAACGTGATGAAGCGATCACCATGTTTCAAAAACATGGCTTAGTTACCATCCTTCTATCGAGAGCTATGCCCATTTTACCAGAAGTGTCTGCGTGCCTTTCCGGCATGATGAAGCTTCGATTTAGAACCTTTTTAAGTGCTTGGTTAGTAAGTACCGTACCTTATGCGTTTATTGCAACCTATGCGGGTTCCATTAGTTCTATTGATAATCCGAAGCCTGCGATATTCATAGCGATTGGGCTGTCAGGATTGTTGTGGACTTGTTGGTTCTTTTATCATCGAGCCCATACAAGAAGACCAATTAGCAAAACGGCGAAATGAAGTAATAGCTCTGTGTATAGCAAACTAATGCTTCCTGTATTTTCAATAAAAACATCAAACGCCTTTCTCACTTAATAGTATTCATCAATGTTTCTCAATAATGCGCTTGACGTATATCGATAACCTCATTATATTAACTAAACGGTATAGTTAATAAATTAAAGAGGTTTAAGATGAAAAGTGAGAACGGTTTCTACGGGCAATACGGCGGTAGCTACATCCCTGAGATCCTTTATTCGAGCCAGCAGCAAATCTTGCACGCGTTCGAAGACGCTAAAAACGACCCAGCCTTTCTCGCTGAGCTACACAAACAATGGCAGCAGTTTTCTGGCCGTCCAACGCCATTAACCTATTGCGCGAACCTGACTGAACACTTTGGTGGTGCGCAGATTTACCTTAAACGCGAAGACTTAAACCACAGTGGCGCGCACAAGATGAACAACGTGATTGGCCAAGGTTTGTTGGTCAAACGCATGGGCAAAAAACGTGTTATCGCCGAAACGGGTGCGGGGCAGCACGGTATTGCGACCGCATTGGTTGCGGCGCGTTTAGGCCTTGAATGTACGATTTACATGGGCGCGAAAGACATAGAACGCCAATACCCCAATGTATTTTGGATGAAGCAACTCGGCGCAACGGTAGTACCCGTTACCACAGGCGCACAAACCCTACGCGATGCACTAGACGAAGCCTTACGTGACTGGTCTTCTAGCCACGAAAACAGCCATTATTTAATTGGCACGTCTTGTGGTTGCGCGCCCTTCCCTGAAATGGTGGCGTTTTTTCAATCCGTTATTGGTGACGAAGTCCGCGAGCAAAGCGTGGCGCAATTTGGTCAATTTCCAGATCGTCTGTACGCGTGTGTTGGCGGTGGATCAAACGCTTGTGGCTTATTCCTGCCTTTCTTAGATGACAAAGACGTCGAAATGGTGGGCGTCGAAGCTGGCGGTAAAGGGCTGGAATTGGGCGAGCACTCTATTCGCCTGTCTCATAACCTCGGCCAGCCAGGCATTGCACAAGGTTTCGCGACCATGTTCTTGCAAGACCCAGCCGGTCAACTGCAAGAAACACACTCTATCGCAGCCGGTTTGGATTACGTTGGTGTATCACCGATCATTGCGCACCTTGCCGAAACAGGCCGTATCAAGATGACCTACGCGATGGACGATGAAGTAATTGCCGCTTGTACGTTATTGTTGAAAAAAGAAGGGATTATTCCCGCGCTAGAATCGTCTCATGCTTTGGCGGGCGCGTTTAAAGATGCTCCGAATTTACCAAAAGAGTCAAAAATTGTAATCAACCTTTCTGGTCGCGGTGACAAAGACATCTTCAACGTCGCGAAAGCCGTGCAAGATGAAACTTTCCCTCAATTCTTAACCGATTATCTTGCGGCTTACCCAACTAGCCACGCTGACCATAAGGAGCAAAACGCATGAGCCAATTAGCCGCTTTTATTGAAGAAAAAAAGAGTATTAAAGAAAAACGTCAGCAAAAGCCGATTTTGTCTATGACTCACGTGGTTTATGGGTATCCAACGGTTCAAGAAAGTCTGGATTGGATGAAACGCCTGATGCAAGAAGGCGTGGACTTCATCGAAGTGCAATTTCCTTTTTCCGACCCTGTGGCCGATGGCCCAAGTATTGTCGCCGCATGTCATAAAGCGTTAGAGCAAACACTAGACGTAGAAACCTGTTTAGCCCAACTTGGCAAACTGGCGAAAGGCTTTCCTGAAAGCCGCATCGTATTGATGAGTTATCTCAATCCTATGTTTCGTTTCGGTTTAGACAAACTGGCCAAACGTGCGGCCGAAGAAAATATTCTAGGCTTAATCTTGCCTGATCTGCCGATTGAGCAAGCCGCCACGTATAAAGCCGCTTGTAAAGACAACGGCATCGACCCAATCTGGCTCGTTACACCAGTAACACCGCCAGAACGGTTGGCTATGTTAGCAAGCCAAGCCAGTGGTTTCCTATATTGTGTGGCTCGCTCTGGTGTAACGGGCCATTCTGTCCATGAAAACAAAAGCCATGAAGGCAAAGTGAAAAACACCTCGCTCGACGACTATTTGGCTAACATCAAGCAACACGCTAGCGCCCCAATGGGTGTCGGGTTCGGCTTACGAGAACGAGCCCAAATCGAACAGTTAATTGGCAAAGCCGACATCGCCATTCTTGGTTCTGCGCTATTGGATGCGTACAACAAAGGCGGGCAAGAAGAAGGCATTAAACTGATCAAAGACTTATTTCACTAAGTTCATTCTCAAAATCCACAGTAAATATTGCTTGAAACTCTGCAACACCGAATATATGATCCGTATATAATTCATATACGGATCATATATCATGGGTATCATCAAAATTTCCGACGACCTTCACGACGACATTCGTAAAAGCTGCCACGTCATGTCTCGCTCTATCAACGCTCAAGCCGAATTCTGGATGAAGATGGGACGCTTAGCCGAACTCAATCCGAGCCTGACTTTTTCAGAACTCATTGCCAATGAACTGGCAAACGCCCATCTTGAAACACCATTAAAAATGGTGAAGTAGTATGCAAGTACAGATTAAAACCGCAGATGAAATTGAATTAATGCGCGCATCAGGAAAGCTGCTAGCGGACGTCTTTCACATGTTAGATGACGTCGTAAAAGAAGGCGTATCGACTTTAGAAATCAACGACAAAGTTGAAGACTTCATTCGCAATGAGTTAAACGCAAGACCTGCAAGTTTAGGGCAATACGGCTATGAGTTCGTACTCAACTCCTCAATAAATGACGTCGTTTGTCATGGCGTTCCTTCAGCAACTCAGATCCTCAAAGCAAAAGACATTGTGAATCTAGACATTACCTTAGAAAAGAATGGCTTTATTGCCGACTCTAGCAAAATGTACGTCATGGGCGACGCCAACCCGATCGCAAAACGCCTCGTTAAAAACACGTACGCTGCAATGTGGGCAGGCATTAAAAAGGTAAAACCAGGCGCAACATTAGGCGATATTGGCGCTGCCATTCAGACATTAGCCGAAAGCAAAGGCTACTCTGTGGTAAAAGAATATTGTGGTCACGGCATAGGCCGAGAAATGCACGAAGAGCCTCAAGTACTGCATTACGGCAAAGCAGGAACAGGTCTTGTTTTGGAAGAAGGCATGACGTTTACCATTGAGCCAATGATAAACCAAGGCAAAGCCAAGACCAAAACCAAGAAAGACGGTTGGACCGTTGTCACCGCCGACAAAAAACTCTCGGCACAATGGGAACATACTATTCTGGTCACAAAAACAGGCTATGAGGTATTAACGCTAAGAAATGAAGAAACGACAGCCTAATATTTAAGCTGTCGTAGTCCAGCGGTTTTCTATAAAATCGATGAATACCCGCATTTTATTGGGCATAAAGCGCATCGCTAAAAACTGCATGTGAATACCGCCCTGAAAATCACTGTTAAGTTGCCAATCACTTAATACTTGAACCACATCTCCTTTTTCCAACGATTCTCGTACCACGAAGTCGGGAAAAGGGGCGATGCCAAACCCTTGCCTCACACCTTTTAAGCGCATTTCCGCATCGTTATTAATATAACGACCATCAACGGTGATCACCGACTTACGCTCACCTTGCGTAAAGGACCAAATGTTATCGCCATCAAAAAAACCGAGCGGCAAACAAAGATGATCCAGCAAATCTTCTGGTGAATTCGGTGTGCCGTGCTCCACCAAATACTCGGGGCTGGCGCAAAGTATGGAGCGAACCTTCCCTAAGGTTTTACAGACTAAATGTTCATGCGGTTTATCCGCCACATAAAACACCACATCGACATTCTGATAAGCCGGATCGACTCGCAAGTCAGTCACTTGAACTTGCAACGAAATTACAGGGTACAAGGCCATAAATTCCAGTAACAAAGGCTCTAAAACCTGCTTGGCAAAAGCGTCTGGCGCCGCAATCCGCAAGCGCCCTTTTGCTTCTGTTGCCTCACTTTCAGACGCGACGACGGCTTCTTTCGCACTGTCTAGCATTTGGCGACATTGCTCGTAAACCGCGACACCGACCAAGGTTGTGGTTTGGCGTCGTGTCGTGCGCTCGATTAACACCGCCGATAACGCGCTCTCAATTCTCGACACCTGTCGACTGACACCAGATGGTGTTACATCGAGCCTTTTGGCGGCTTTTGTAAAACTTCCTGTTTCCACCACAGCGACAAAGGCGGCCATGTCGGGCAATAAAGCGATCAATTCATTTGTGTTCATGGGTCATAAGTATTTTGATTTATGAAGCAATTATCATACATCAACGCATCAGTTAACCTAGCTTTTTATTCCACCCAAACACCTGTGAGAACGTATGAAAGCACAAACATTTAACAACCCAACTCTTTTCAACCGACTTCCTGTCGCCGAAATATCATTGCTTTTAACCTCCTTTTTTTGGGGAACCAGTTATGGCATCACAAAAGAAGCGTTGGTATATACCTCCGTACTCGCCTTTATTGTGATTCGATTCGGCTTAACATCGCTTTTATTAATGCCTTTTTATTGGCGAGAAACACGCAAAGGGCAGACCAAAGACTGGAAGTACGCCCTACCAACAGGCGCTATTTTGCTCTGCATTTTTCTCGCTGAGACCTATGGCGTTTTCCACACAACCGCGTCTAAAGCGGCGTTTCTGATCAGCCTTTGCGTATTAATGACACCTTTTGTAGAAGCGATTACAGTAAAACAATGGCCAAGCAAAACCATATTAGGATGTGCATTATTGTCGGTGGTGGGTGTTCTTTTACTGACACAGAAAAACATTGGCTGGATGGTCTTTAATATTGGCGATTATTTCATTTTATTGGCCGCATTTTTACGCGCTTGCATGGTCGTCACAACGAAGGTTTTATTGCATGGCAAGCGACTGTCGCCGTTGAGCACAACCAGCCTCCAAGCCAATGTGGTCACGCTGGGGGCATTGGTTATTTTCTTCGCGAGTGACATTAAGGTAACAGAACTGTTTCCAACGGAATGGTCTTTCTGGCTGGCGACGTTTTATCTTGCTCTTTTTTGTACTGTCTTCGCACTCTTCGCACAAAACTATGGCGTTAAACACACAACCCCATCTCGTGTTGCTTTGCTAACAGGGTCAGAGCCCGCCTTCGGCGCGCTTTTCGCCTTCGTTTGGTTAAACGAGTCACTTACTCTGATTCAAATGCTTGGCGGTGGCTGTATTTTATTAGCAACCTTAATGGCTACCAAACAAAAGAACACATCCGTCTCATAGGCAGAAATGCCCCGCCCCTAAAATATTAACTAGAGGCGAGGCATTCGTATGGCATCGTAAAAATTCGCGGAGATTAATCCCGCTGGCGTATTACTGTTTAGGTAAAAGCACTGCGTCAATCACATGAATCACACCATTAGATTGCTTTACATCGACAATGGTGACATGCGCCACACGGCCATTTTCATCTTCAAGCATAATCTTATCACCCATGTAGGTGGCCATCAGAGTGCATCCGCCAATCGTTGGAACCGGGTGTTTGCCCATATCATCGTCGATCATGGTTTTGATCGCGCCAGAGAGCGCATCGGCCTTCACTACATGGCAAGCTAACACTTTCGTCAATGCTGCTTTATTTTCTGGTTTTAACAGGTTGGCGACAGCACCTTCAGGTAATTTATCGAACGCGGCATTGGTCGGTGCAAAAACGGTAAACGGCCCTTCGCCTTGCAAAGTGTCAACCAAACCCGCTGCTTTCACCGCCGCCACGAGCGTCGTATGATCTTTGGAGTTTACGGCATTTTCAATAATATTCTTGCTCGCATACATAGGAGCGCCGCCCACCATTGGGTTGCTATTTTCATCGGCACTCTTCATGCCTCCAGTAGAACAGCCAGCAAGAGTTACGATGGTAGCAGCAGAAACAAGACTTAGTAATTTCATTGTTTTTCTCCAGTTTGTTTGTCCATAACAATTCGCCATGGTTATAAAGAGATACGGTGCGAATTAAAAAAGGTTTCACCGTTTCTTAAAAAATTAGTTAAAAATAATTAATTTCAATAATTAGGCGGGCTGAAACACTAGAGAAATACCATTCAAACAATGACGCAATCCCGTTGGCTGTGGACCATCATCAAAAATATGCCCCAAGTGACTACCACAACGACGACAATGAACTTCTGTACGTTCTATAAAAAAGCCATTGTCTTCTTTTGTCCTAACGGAATCTGGCAGGCTTTGATAAAAACTTGGCCAGCCTGTTCCGCTCTCATATTTGGTGCTACTAGCGTACAGAGGTAGGTCGCAGCCTTTGCAGTGATAAGTGCCTGCACGTTTTTCATTAAGCAATGCACTACTCCCCGCTCGCTCTGTTTTTTCCTCTCGCATCACCTGATATTCAAAGTCGGTTAATCTCGCTTGCCATTGCTGCTTGGAACGAAGTACCTCAAATTTTGAGCCAGAAGACAACACGTCCGCTGTCGCGGGCATAGTCGAAAATTTAGCAACCCCAACAACGCAAGCGGTTTGCACAAGAAAATGTCGACGATTCATAACAATACCTCCAAATAAAAGAACGCCTGAGTGCCGTTTCGGCAAACCTAACGCATACCAAGAGATACGTGAAAAAGCAGGAAAAGTTTCAGTGGAGTGCACTAGAGGACAGAATTAAAAAATACGCTCTGTGATGTAACAGGATGAAAGTTTTTTTCAAAAACAAAAAAAGGGTAAGTTCCGAAGAACTTACCCTTTTTAAAATATTCTT
>TARA_R110001632_G_scaffold102651_2_pt1 | contig 21063 bp, 21 predicted proteins | sample TARA_R110001632 | Tara Oceans TARA_R110001632 (sample SAMEA4398266) | marine metagenome | biome: Polar Biome; feature: [SRF] surface water layer (ENVO:00010504); material: water (ENVO:00002006), including particulate matter (ENVO:01000060) such as... | depth 5 m
GCTGGATAGACGAGCAGGAAGAATTTACAGTAAAGAGGGAAGGGCATATATTTACTCCTAAGACTAAGCGTGGAATGAAACGTTTAAAAGGAATTGTAAGTAAAAAATGGTTTAACGCTCACGTATCATATTAATAAAAATTTGATTAATATTTTCTCAAAAAAAAGGATATTATAAACCTACAAAATGACTTGCCTTCAGGATACTTACTGGTGGTTATACAAGGTCCATTCACTTAATTCTACACTCAATAAAAATAATAATAATTTTAGTATTATACACGCAATTGTAGAAAGAAGATGCGATGGAGTTAGACACCCTCACGCAGTCATTCACAGGAAAGATACTAATGAAATATATGAAGTAAGTAATGGAAACAAACGGAAATTGCCTTATCCAATATGGGTTGTTGCTGGAAATGTAGATAATATTAAACATTATACTTACTACGAAATACAGGAAGAAATAACGAGGACTGCTATGTGGAATTTCTATCACTTAAAAGACTGGTTAAATCAAGATGGGATTATACATCATAACGGAATGTCTTTTCTACCGACACAAGAAGAGAAGAGAGACTGTGATGATTTTGCTTCACTCCTCATATTGTAAATCGTATTAATATTAATTTGATTATTATTTTTTGCTTAAAGTTTTAAGAATATATTGTTATTATATATGATGACTACACTTACTTTCAAAAGAACAGGACGAGGCGACAAACCCCTTGCTGTAAGCAGTATTAAAACCTACACCGCCTTACTTACTGATATGGATTTTGTAATAAATAAGCGAGAAAAACCGAATAAAAATATTACATATGAAACTTTACTGGAAGGAAAAGGTCCAGACTGGGCGAAAGATATATGGAAGACACTACAAGACAGCGAGGGAAGAAAAACGAAAAAAAAATTAACAGAAAAAAGAATGACTATGATGATGAGTGCTATGTGTAGTGCGATGGCAGGTTATAAAGATATATGTGCTGATGAATGTAAGGAGGATACACAGAGAGCGATAGATGATATAAATGATATAATACAACCAATATACAAAAAACAAACGGACGAAAAAAAGAATAAAAAATTAAAAAAAAGTGATGCGATTGAAAAGAACTGGGCGACTTGGGAAGAGTTGATAAAGCGTAGAGAGGAATTACAATTCTCAGTCAAGGCGTTAATGATTAAACATAAACCTACACTTACGATGATTGAATATAAGTTATTACAATCATATTTAATCAGTTGCTTATACACTATGATTTATCCTCGTCGTAATCTATGGAGGACTTGTAAATTTATTGACTATATGAAATTTAAACAATTGAAAAAAAAAGGTGAGTTGCCGAAAGAACAAAACTATATAATAAAACAGAAAGGTTGGAAACAGTTATACTTTTATATCCCTAATCAAAAATCAAACGGTCATACTGAATATATTAAAATCCCTAAACCTTTAAAGAAAGTAATTAAGTTAAGTAGGCAACATAATAAGAGTGATTATCTTATTACGATGATACGGAGGAATAATTTAGATAAACCTGTTGCGAGTGATTTAATGAGTAAAATGATTAACGATACATTTAGACTGCCTGATAAAAACGGAAAGCGACGAGTAATAGGGAGCAAAATGATACGTGCTATACACGACAGCAGACCTGAAATAAGACAAATCCTTGTAAAGGCACACGAGATTGCTGATGAGATGGGACACTCAGTTGAAACGGCAATAAATAATTACTCATATGGAAAATAAGATATTTATATAATAATGAGAGTAGGAAGACATTTAATAGATTTTTATTTTTTATGGAGATGTTGGAGAAATCCATTCATACTTTTAGAAAGGGTTATCCTGAGAGCAGGGGGATATACTCGTAGTTGAATTACATTTTTCTTTATTAAATATATGAGTAATAGTGTGTATTACACCATTTCCGCTTATTCTTTTTATAAACGGTAATGTCTCACTTAGAGCAGTAGTAGCAGTAGCAACTGCGGCAATAACGCCTAACACAGCAACAACAATATCAAGACCACAAGTCATATTATATATATATTATAATATCTCTTATTATATTTTATTATCAAAAATAAGGTGTAATTAAAACATAAGTATTAACATTTACATATACAGAAAAAGAAATTCTTAATCAATCTTTCATACTTATGATTTATCGCTCATATCTACAAAATCAAAATTACTATCTAAATATCTCTTCGGTAAAGCATTATTGTAGTTAATAAACATAAAAGAATGAGGGTCGGCAGTTGTCTCAATAAATTTCTTTTTAAATATCTTAGGGTCAATATACGAATGGTCCTCAACTATCGCATCTGTTTGTCGCCTATTCATTTGAAAGATATATACTGCCGTCGCATTATTACGAACTGCTGTTGGGATATCACTATAATGCTGTGCCGATAACCAGACAGAGCAACAAACGTGTCTGCCGTTTTGATACATACGAGCAACTATGCCTGATTTTTTACTTGTGAAATTATTGCCGAAGGAGCAATCATCTATAATAACACAACTATGAATTACTTTAGGATTTTTACGAGATTTGCCTTCTAAATATATTTCTCGTATCTCTTCATATATCCTCTCTAATAATCCTTCATCATAAAAACCGAATGTATTACTTCTTGGAATTTCTAAAAAATCTATCATAGTATTTAACTTAGGGTCAGTATCAAGAGATTGTGATACAATATAGATATTTTCAGGTTCATAGTAGTCTTTCATTAAATCCGCCCTACATAAATAATTGAAAATAAGCGAACTTTTACCGCTCAATTGAGAACGCCCAAGGACTAATGCTCGGCACGGAGCGTCAGGGATTTTATCATCTTTATGGATATAATCTTTATCACTTGCGTCTCTAACTTTCCACAATTTATAATTTTTAGTCATTACTTTTATAATATATAATAATATAAAAAAATGGACTTAGGAAATTATTATTCAGGTAATCAAGAGGCAGAGAGTTTAATGAATGCTATGACGAGTAGAGCAGGGGCAGATTTATTAGAAAGAAAAAATGCGGCATCTTCGCAAGACCAAACGGCACAACTTAATCAGCGTGATGCTATTAATCATATTAATCAAGCGTTTAATGTAGTTGATGAAGGTATAATTGCTAAGGGTCTCGCTGGTAAAGGGGTGGGATTTTTAAGAGATAAAATGTCTAAAGGTATTAATAATTATGTATTAAAACCTCTCAAAAATAGGGTCGTATCATATGCTAAAGGTGAAGCATCATTAACAGAAGATTTAGAAAATCTCCCTGAAAGAATGAAGGCAGGTAAGGCGGCGTTAGGAAAACAAGTAGATGAGTTCGGTAAAGTTTATGGTAAAGGTGCGAGAAAGTTTGCCGATAAGGTCGCAAGCAAGGCGGCAGGTGTCGCTGATGATGTAGGCGAGGATGCGGCGACTGCTATAGGCGATGCCGTGCCGAAGGGAGGAACATTAGGTAGAATGATGCCTCAAATAAGAAGATTAGGCAGAGGATTAGGACAACGTATCCAACAAGGACGTGGTGGTTTTTCAAGAGGTAAGCAGGCGTTAGACGATATACGCAACGTGGGAGACCCAGACCAAGCAGACCATCTTAATGCCGATGTTGATGCCGACGATGGAGCAAATCCTTTCGGCACGGCGGACGCTGGAGACCCTATTGATGATTTAGGCGGTGGTGAGGCGGCGAAGTTTGATGGCGTAGGTCAGTTGTTTGATGATACAGGTGCTATTAATTCTGGTGGCGGTGGCGTATTTCAATTGCCTGAAGCAGACCAGTCGTTAGGTTCTTGGTTGGAGGGAGGAGCAAAAGCACCGCAATATGGTAGTGTAGCAGATGCTACAGGAGCAATTGAGGAGGCAGCAGGGGGAGGAGGTGTTATGGACGCAGGGCAGTTCGCAGACGGAGATGTAGAAATAACAGGAGCAAAGACAACGCTAAATTTTGGAACTGTTGATGGAGAACTCGTGGGGACTTCGGCAACAGCACTAACAGAGGCAGGAGAAGCAGGAGAGGGGGCGGCAGGAGCGGCACGAGGGGCGGCATCTGCGGCACAGCAGGCAACAGAAGGTTTAGGAGACACCATCGCCAAAAGTTCTGCGGCGTTTGAGAGAGGATTTGCGAGGGCAGGAGGACGACAGGCAACACAGGCGGCAGGAGAGTTAGCGGAAGGTGTAGCACAAGACGCATCGTCGGCGGCACAGCAGGCAACAGAAGGTTTAGGAAGAACTATCGGTAGGTCAGTAATGAAACAGGCGGCACAGAAGGCGAGTTCGGCATCTATAGACGAGGCGATAAAGGCGGCGAGGGCGGCGGCAAATGCGGCAGGGCAGATAAGCACCGATACTGATGTTGCTTTGGGAATTGAGGGGGCGGTTGATGTAGCAGATGCCGCAATCCCAGGAGTGGATATTTTAACAGATGTCGGCACTCTCGCAACGGCAGGTATCGGTTATGGTTTATCTAAATTAGCAGATTGGGTAGAGAAAAAAACTGACGGCAATACAGATACGGCGGCAGGCATCGTAGGGTCAGTTTTTAGAACTCATCTTGGAGCGGTTCAAACTCATTTACAACAATAAGAAAATTAATTATTATTTTTTAAATGTAGAATAAAAATATATTTAAATTATATATAAATATGAGCGGTCCTATGGATAGTATATTAAGGTTTAAATCACGTCAAGGCGGTAATTTCACAACAACACTTAACAGGGTAGATTTTGATATCCCAGAAGGAGTATATGATTTCTCACAATCCTTTGTTGAATTAGATATTGATTATTCACGTGCGAGTTGGGCGGCGGTTGGTGGCGGTGATGGTGCTTACAATACTCAAAATTGCGTAGTCCCCTTTCGCCTTAATACACGAGGTAATGATACAGGTATGTGGGATACAAGTGCCTATGTTAGACGTGCGAGATTATCGTGTGATAACCACGGAATATTAGAAGATATTGATAGAGTAGATGTATTAAGAAATACTCTTGCTGTGTATGAAAGAGATGTAGGTGGCACTAAATCTACTAATTACAAAAACCCTACTGCCTTATCTTCAACTAATCAAGGTTTATGCCCTTTTAGAACTTTACGTATGTTAGGCGAAGTCCGCTCTACTCGCTCTTCACAAAGAGTTATGATACCAATTAAATCTTTATTAGAACTCGGTAAAGAAAGTGTCGTGCCTATGGATAGACAACATTTAGGAAAAGGCACATTAACCTTAGACTTAGAACTTGCGAATATTGCGGCGTTGAGACTTGCTGATATATGCCAAGTAGCAGGCGGACTACACGCTATGGCGGCACGAAGCAGTTTAACCTACACTTCGGCAGGAGCGGTTGTTGCCGCTACTTTTAACCAAATTGTATTATCAGCAGAAACCCTCGCTGGATTACCATATGATAAATTATGGGTAGGTGCGGCAATCACGGTTAATAATCTTACGGCAGGAGGCGGTTATGGTGGTGCTATCGCTCACGGAGGAGAATTCGTCATTACGAAAATAGAACACGGTGCTGTTGCCGATAATGGTTGGTTCGCTGGAGGTGCGGTCGGTTCAAACAACATTATCTTAACTCTTGATAAAGGATGGATTAATACTAACTTAGCGGTAGGCAATACAGTTTCTTGTGATGTTCTCCTTGCGGCACCGTCCGTCTTCCCTCAACCAACTTATATGGAGGCACAGATAGTATTACAGAAAATTAACTCGCCAGTAGGCAAAATACAAGGACTTAACTATATGACCTTTACAACTGAATTACACTCAACCGACCAAACACGCTTAAGTCGTCAATTCGTCGTAGAACCTAATGCCGTTAATGTCTTAATCTGTAATGCGGCGGACGACCAGTTGCCTAAATCACACTTCACAAATATTAATGATTATCGTATGGCGGTTAATGGTATCCCAATTATCCCACGAGATATACAGATTGCTACAGCAACTCATTTTAACACTCTTCATTATGAATTATTATCAAGGACTTTTATTAACGGTTCTATGAAATTAGACAGTCTTTTAGAAAGTTCCCTTCAAACTGAAACGTCAAGCGAGGCAGCACAGGCACTCCCTTACTCTACTGCTAACGGAACTAGGCAAATGATGATAGCATCTCCAGTCCCTATTACAAATGGTATGAAATTATATCAATTACAATTAAATGGTGAAACTAACGGAGGCGGAGCGTTAGGGGCATTACAGTTATACAAAATGATTGTAAGAAATATCGTATTTTAAAATATCCATATATATTGATGAAAATATAAAGAAATTATATGAATAATCCGTCTCCGTAAAGAGCAAAGAAGATGTTGTGTGTTCGTCTTCATTAAACTAATTAATAAAATAAAAATATTTTTAGTAATAAAATATTATTGTTTATATATATAAAATGAGCGTTCGGTATATTAGTTTAGAACCAGTTAATTTGAAACCCACTTATAGTGAATTTGATACTATTGATTTTGATGTTGTGTATGCTGGTAGAAAGTTAGCATTAAATAATATTCGTTTTGCCGCCACAATTGCTACACCTAACGCAACAGTAGCGACAGGTGCTTTACGGACGGATAATACAACCACCGATTTTTTTATGGATAATATGGTTGGTGCCCACGCATTTATTCAACAGATTTCAACTGAATTCTCTAACGCTGGTGCGAAGTCAGGTGTAGCAGAAAGTCTCCAAGAATATCCACGATATTCAAAAATGTATTACTCCGCTTCACAATCCGCAAACGACCAAAACTCAAGTGCCTCGGCGTGTGAATTACGCAGTCCTAATATGAAATTCAGTAATGTATTATTACGAGGCGGTCAAACAGGCAAACCTGCCGCAAATGTATATATCCCAACCCAGAAACAAACTCTTGCTAACTTCTCTGTCCGCCCTCGTTTCTGCTTAAACTCTGTTTCTTCTATGGGAGGCAGTCCTATGTTAAGTGAGCGTCAAGTCGGTCGTTGCCGTATCTCCATTCGTCTCGCTCGTTTTGAAGATGTTTTCTGTGGTAGTGATGCGACCGCTAATATTACTTCTTACTCATTATCTAATGTAAGACTTCTTTATCAAACCTATGCTGATGACGGACAAGATATGCCTATCGTAATGAGAACGAAAGCAAACATTAAACAGAATGTAAATGGTAATGCGATTACTCTTAATGCTCGTCTCCCCATTCAGGCAAACTCTATGACGGCATCTTTCTTCCCTGTCGCTGATATGAATAGTGCTAAACTTAATACTCTGGCGTGCCAAGAACCTCCTGCTATGTCTCGTTTAGAATTCAGTTTTAACGATAGCACTAATTCCTATATTGCTTATGAATTAAGAGATAGAAATAGTATCTTACAGAGAGCGGTTCAGTCTATCGGTGATAGAGATATGACGAATGATACAACCCTCGCAAATATTAAAAACAACGACCAGTATATTATAGGTTTGAACTTCGGTAATTTTATCAATCTCGCACGACAGAAATTTTCGGTATTAATTAATTCAGGAATAGGTAGCAACGCACAGAATTACACCTTATACTCATACTTTCACGGAATTATGGAATTATAAGAAAATTTTTAAATCGTATTATCATAAAAGTTTTTTATTTTTATATAATATAACAAAATGGCATTTTATAATTCAGGTGTAAAGTCTAACGTATATGACCCAATTTTAACCCTTAATAACAACCGAGCGGAATGGCAACTCCCAGAAGGCAGTTTATTTTTGTCTTCTCTTCGTCTTCATAATGTCGGTGCTTCTATAGGTGTTGCCAACACTCAGTTTAATAAAAAAGGTGGTGTGTGGGCATATATTAAGAATATTACTTTATATGACGGTTCTGTCGTGTTAGACCAGTTGAGAGAAGTAGGAGCATTTATGGCGTTTAAAAATTACAACAAAGCAAATAGAAATAATGTAGGTCAGGAAATTCTTAAAGTAGGACACGCAATAGGGTTTTTACAAAACGGCACGCTGGGCGGACAAGTCGCTGAGGCATACCAAGCACCAGAAATTAAGCAGACGACCGCCACAACCTCTCGTTTCGCTCTTGACTTACGCAGATGTCTCCCATTCTTAAAAAATTCTCAGTTTCTCCCCAGTATGTTATACAAGAACCTTCGCCTAGTAATAGAATTTAATACTGATGTTCTTTCAACCTTACACGTCGGCACGAACATAGCGTCGCTCTCTACACTCACCGACACTCTCCTTGTCGTTGATGAATTAGTTAATGAAAGTGTAGTTGCCCAGGCGATGTCTCAGTATCAGGGTGTTTCTTTCTCTGCTATGGAACACGATGCTTTCCAGATGGTTCCTAATTCTGCGATTGTCGCCGCAGGGGGGTCGGCGACGGCAACGACCTCTACTATCCTTCACGGTTTTCAGGGCAAGTTTGTTAATCGTCTATTAATGTTTGCCTCACCTGTATCCACCCTTGCGTGTGCGAATGCCGCAAATGCTCGTCTTGTTTCGTCAGGGAAATTACGAGCGGTTGCTAATGCTGATGAAGTTATCCAGGTGCGATTGAACGGAATGAATATGTTTGGAGGCACAGGTATTAATTCTACTGGTGAAAAACTTGGTATGCTTCACGATACGTGGGGAATGTGCGACCACGCCCCAGGCACAGAATTAATCGGTGTTTTCTCAAATCTTTCAACGAACGCCGCTGGACTTGCGAGTGCCGCATATACACAGGATTTAACAAATAGTAATTCATATTTCGGTTGCTTTATCCGTGATAGAGTAGAAAGTCTCCAAGTTGATTACACACAAACACAATTTATCCCTGTAGGAGCAGGTTTCAACCCTGTCGTCCCTGGTAATGGTATTCAAGAACTACAGGATATCGTATTAGGAAATCAAGCACAAGAAGTAAATGTCTATGCTGAAGTCCGTAAATCAGTTCTCCGTGAAGGAATGAACTACAGAGTAATCTATAATTAAATTCATTAAAATATCTTCTTATAATATATAAATGAATATATTAGAAGCGAGACAACAAGATAGTAATACTATATCAAAAGCAAATGGAGATTACGAGACTATCTTACAAGGTGATTGTATTGTATTAGAACAGGGCGACACACTTGAAATGAGTGAGGCATTTATAGATACTACTGAAACTGCCGCACAATCAGTTTTTATAGCAGAAGATACTGAAATAAAAATATCATATGTGATGTATAAAGTTTTAAGTGATACGACTGTCCCTATTGATAATATTAATCTATGGCAGAACGCTGCTAATCCTAATGGGGCAGGTTTCGCAAGTGGTATGCCCTTTAAATATTATGGCGTAAATAGAGATGCTCCGCCGCCCAATCAAGCATTCTTTAAACAACCTCTCTCCAGTCCTGATGCTCCTGCTATAATGGGTCAGTATCTTGTAGGGAGACCGACAGGAATAGGGTTAAATCCTGATTTACAGGTAAGAGGAATACAATTTAGATATTTAGACCATAAACGCCCTATCCCTGCCTTTACTATGTTAATAGAAATTACGGATATGAGAAATGTTGTATCGTCTATCCCTATTCATATCCCTGCTCAACCAGCATTAGGAACAACAGTCCCTAAAGTAGAAGAGTTGTTATTTAAAAATTTAAGAATGGGAAATGGATTTAGAGTAAGAGGTGTAAGCACCTTTGGAGCAGTAGGCACAACCCCTAAAATATTAAATCCTAAAACTCTTATAAAAAATAATTTTCAATTAGTAGAGTGTTTAACAGCGACTATTAATGAAGGCGAAAAACATTTTGTCCCAGTAAGGAGAAGATTTGTATTTACTTTGCCTGCTGGAAAATATGCCCCTGATGATATAGCACAAATCATTACTCGTGAAACACAACAAATAAGAAATTCTATGACAAGTCAGGCATATACAACGAACGACCCCACCCTCACCGAGAAGTTTGTTCTAAACCCCAGAATATATCAAAGCGGACAAAATTTTAATCCTGATAATAACCCTAACCCTACTGTAGGACCTACTGAATTTCAAAGCGAGCAACCACAAACAACGGCATTATTAGAAGCAGGGTCATTTTTAGGACCTCACTTTTATACCAATAGTCTTTTTTATCCACCTATAAATTATAAAGCGGCGAACCCTGCTATTCCCACCGCTGCTGAACTTGTAGGACTAACAAATAGATATGGTTTTTATTGGGACGTAGAAGAGTTTAGAGAAGCACGAGCAACCGCATCAATTACCCCCTACCAACTTATGCTAACGCAAAGTGCGGTTGAAAGCGTCGCACCTTCAGCAGTAGCACGTGTGGCAGCATTACCCAGCAGATACGCAACACAAGTATATTTTGGTAGTAGTCAAGGTGTTGTTATGACTTTTAACGCATCTACTAATCGCTTTCAAATAGATAATTTACATTCACCTTATTATTTACAAGCGTCCACGTCGCTAGGAAAAATAGGGTGGAAATATTGTGATGTTATAGTGCCTGTTGAAATTACCGAGACCACGGCGAGATATTCGCGTGGTGCTCCTCCAAGTGCCGATATGGGAATTCAGGGTTCTTTAGGTGGTGTGATGCTAACAGGTCTAGAACCATTTGATTTTTGGGAAACAACCTTGGGTTTTGATGTTAATGATGTATGTATGCCGATAAGTTATAAAGAAAACGCTACTGAATGGATAGGAGGAAACACATATAACAACGGACTGCCTCCGCCAGACAAAATAGAAATCACTTCAACATCATTAGACCTTCAAGGACTTAGTCCATTATTAACAAATGCTACAGACGCATTATCAACTGCTCCTAAAATGTTTTTTGCTGTTAATGATAATATTGATAATTCAAAACCTTATCCTATTTCTGGTGTAGCATCTTTAAGGAATGTATATTACGGACGAAAAATGACCTCCGCCTTTTTAGATAAATCATCAACTATTCAATTTGATATTGAAGGTTCATCAACCTCACAGTTGCCTGATGCGAATTATGAGTTTAATATCCCCCCAGGTTCAGGGGGTTGGTATGGTAATTGGAATGGTCCAGCAGGACACGCTAATAATGAGGGACGAGATTACTTAATGAGAATGGGACCTAATGGCGGTAGTCCTGCTGTATTCAATTTTCTACCACCAGACGAGAGCGAACAAACTGCTACAACTTTCATTAGGGCAAAGAATTTCGCTCAAGGAACAACCTTATCAAGTGCTTATTATTTAGTAGAAATAGCAGGATTATTTCAAAATACATTTGTCGGCGGCACAAGTTATTCTAAAATGATATGTGGCATATTAAATCGTTATTATTCTACAGGTCAATTTACATCAGGAAGCACACCTTTTAGTTATACTCATTTAGGAGCAGAACCTTTACATTTGAAATCATTACGAATACGTATATTAACACCTGACGGCAAACTTGCTACAGGAATAGGAAGTGATAATTCAGTTATACTTACTCACCGCAAATCTGCTAAAACATTAATGTTAGATAACTTAAATATATTAGATGCTAATTCATCAAAGAAAGATATTGCCGACAGACAAAAATTATTACAAGAGATTAATAAGTAATCATATTATATATGCCGTATTCAGTCAAAAAGGTTAAAGGTGGTTATAGAGTAAAAAATAAGTCCTCTGGTCGTGTAATGGCGAAAAAAACTACAAGAAAGAAAGCATCATCTCAGGTTAGACTTTTAAACCGAGTTGATAGTAAAAAAAAAGTTAAACGGCGAAAAAAAAAATATAAGTATTAATTATAGCGATGTTAAAATGGTTTTGGTCTATGTTGGGTTATAAGAGTGAGAGCGATATGAAGAGAGATACGGTGTTAGATTATCAATATAAACAGGCAAAGCATTACTTATCAAAAGATAATGTAGAAGCAAAAAACATAAAAGATATGTCTAAAAAAGAAACTGATATGCTCCTTTCTCAAAAGCAGAAGGCACAGCGAAAAGGTTGGTCTAAAGATTACTCTGCCGCAGTTAAATCACAACTGAAAAAGGCACAAAAGGGCAAAAAGAAAAACCACGCAGAGGACGCTGCGAAAATGTTATAGTTGTTTAACCGCTCGCTATCAGTTATTTGTAATATGTTTAATTAAAATATTTTAATTATATATATGGAAAGACCTATTAAGAGAAGGATAAAAAGAAAAAAGAAAGTAGAGAGCGACTTATTTAACGTAGAAGATATTGCGATTGAAGCAGCAAAAAAAGCAAGTGAAGAAGCGGAGAAAGCAGTAGCATCTATACCTAAAATAAAAAAAAAGAGACGCACTAAAAAAGAAAAAGCAGAGGCAGTTATGATGGGAGGTGAAGATAAACCATCAACAAAAAAAACACGACGCACTAAAAAACAAATGGCGGAAGTGCGTAAAACCGCAAAACCTAAGAAAACGAGGAGAACTAAAAAACAAATGGCAGAAGCAAAAGCATCAGCACCAGCAAAAGAAGTAAAGAAGAGAAGGACTAAGAAAGAGAAGAAAGAAGCAGAAACGATGGGCGGAGAAGATACATTAATGCTCGCTAAACCTGCTAAAAAAACACGAGCAAAGAAAGGCGAACCAAAGAAACCAAGAAAATCAAGAGCAGGAATACGACGACCTGAAGATGTCGCAAGAATTCGTAGTAAAAAAGAACTGCCTGAATTAGTAAGCGGTGCTGAAGCAGACTTTATGGAAGCAGTTAAGATACTCTCAATACCTATGAGCGAAATACCTAACCTTGATGGATATAAGCAAAGATTACTTGATGCTTACGGCAAGAATTCACTAAAATGGAAGACATTAGATATATATGCTCTACGCTTTAAATCTCCTGCGAAATGGGACGAAGCATTAGGAAAATTAAATATGTATGATGTGTATAGATTTCAAGGACAATTTATTGAAGGCGAAGGACCAGAAGAAGACCGAAAATTTTTACCAAACTTATTAGTAGGACGAACTAATCGCACGACTATAACTAAATTATTTATTAATGATGAGGGTGAGGTTGATGATATGATGAAAGATGAATTAGTAAGAACTCTACCTTATTCATCAGGGACATTCGGCAGAGATGCTCGTGTGTTAGACCAAACCGCTCAATCTCAGGACGATACATTCACTTCGGTTGAAGTAATGACGCAACCCTTAATACCTTTAGCAGGAGGAGTTATAGGATTAGAATATTTCGCACAATCACCTTTACCTATGGGTTATGCTACTTATTACAGGACTGACCCTGAGAACAAACCTGAAGTAGCGAAGTCAGGAAAAGACATAACTATAAAAAGAAATCGTTTAGGTCGTAGCAGAGATTTACCAGTAAGGAAACAATCATACTGGGGGGGATACTGGAAAAAATTAAAAGAAAGAAAACCTGACTTGCCTGAACCGTGGGAAGTAGCACAGCAGAGACAAATAGAACAGGCAGGATTAATAGTTATTCAACCTCAATATAATAAAGTATTAGTTAAGCGACGTGCGTGGGTTCAACTTGTTGATGGCGACGCAGGACAGATTATAATTGATATGCTTGATGCGTGGGATACTGTCGGTGATAATGATTATCGTAGAGTGCCTATGGAAAGATTACGAGAACTTGAAGCAGATTATTAATATGATTTAAATTCATCCCACATCTCATCAAGAACGAGTTTTTCAGTATAAGACAAGGTGAATATCATTCGCTTATTTGTAGGGTGGCAGTCCTCGTCAGGTTGTTGATATTCTTTCTCCCATCTGCTCGGTCCTACTTCAATATAATTACTCGTCCATTCAAATGCCCTCCGTCTTGCTTTATTCGTATCCCCTGATTTTTGTGTAATTATATTACACGGATAATCACTACATTTTAAACTCGTATTAGTTCTTGCTCCAAACTTACGCATATCTCTTTTATATACTATACATCTTTCATAATAGGTCATATCCTCTCCCTCTTCATCAATATCCTCTTTTTCAATATATCCTACAATCCACTTTTTTGATGCCCCTGACCTCTTTTGCTTTTGTCCTTCTGTCTGCTTCCAATTACTCCCCATCAGTTGCCTATACTTACTACCTGAAACAATAACATTATGTATAGTCCCTGAGTATCCCCCCCACGGATTTTGATAATCATTCTTGAGAAATTTTAATTTACCTTTACATTCTAAAGCACTTATATACTCCCAGTTATCCTCACGACAGCGACATTTATGCCTCTTGAGTTGAGATACTGTCCTAAAGTCTTTATCACAAGTCATACACTTATAATGCTTATGTTGCTCCTCAAGAACAACCTTGCCTAACCTGGTTATCTCCTTCTTATCAACATAAAAATTAATATAGGATTTTATATAATCACTCTTCATATACTCTTTGAATTTGGGGCAGTCATTTTTAAAATGAGAAATATTATCTCGTTGTTCGGCGATAGTAGCAGGAGGTTCAGCATCTTTATTACAAAACCTACACCGACTATTACGACCAATCATCCTACAAATACGAGCATAACCTAATATCAGTTCATCATCAACATTAACAGAATTATTCATTTTATTATTATAAACAGACATAATAACTTTAAGCAGTAATCATTATAAATTATAAAAAATATTTATCAAATTTTTTGAAATATGAAGTAAAGCATTTAAAACATAAGTATAAAACCTTAGATGAGAGGAAGTAAGATTTGAGATATAAACATTAATACTTATGATTTAAAAACGCAACCTTCTTGATTACAATTATAATCTATAGATTTAGTCATTTTCTTAAGGATTAGTCCAGAATACTTTTTTTACTGGGAAACACAATTTTTAGAAAAAATATAGAAATCTACTTTTTTTGACGATTTTTTAAATATTTTCATATATTATATGGTTAAGAAATGGAGACAACTGTCTAAACAAGAAAAAATAAATATTAAAGAGGGTCTCAAGTCCTTTCCACGTATGGGTTATGCCTCTGGACTAAGCGATGATGAGATATACCACTACACAAACAATATGACTATTGATAGGGATATATTAAAATATCCCCCTAATACGTGGGCGAGAAAGCAGAGTAAGAGAAACAATCGTGCTTCATCTTTAACGTATGAAGGCGACCCTGATGACCTTGACGACAAGAACCCATATAAAGAAGTAAGTGAAAGTAGTAGTGATGAAGAACCTGTAAAGATAGTCCCAAAGAAAAATAAAAAGGGCAAACGTGAATATACGGCAGAACAGAAGAAGGCGTTAGTGGATAGATTACGGAAAGGAAGAGAGCGTAAGAAGGCACAGCGAGATGCTAAAAATAAAGTATTAGAAGAGGCGGCAAAGGCAAATGACTTACCCCCTAAGAAAACACCTGAACCTGCTAAAGAAGAGGTTATAGTTAATGATGTAAAAGAGGTGAAAGAAGCACCGAAAAAAGAAGAAGAGACCCCAGTAAAAAAAGAAACAAAAGAACCTGAGTATGTAAGAGTATCTGTAGCAGAATATAAAAATACTATGGCGGAGATTGATAAAAGGTGGAATAATCGTTTTGATGAGTTTAGGTCTAAGTATGAAAAAAAAACACCTGCTCCAGTAGTTAAACCTGAACCTGTCGCACAACCTATACCGATTATACAACCGAGAACATTAGGCAGGTTTTCCGCTCCAAACTGGTGATTTAATATATAATATTAATATAATGAAGATTACAAAAACTAATATTAATATTACAACTCAGGCGAGTGCCGTAGATGAAAAGTATATATATGTAAAATGTCCTATTTGTTTCAGGACGAAATATAGTAAAAAACACGCCTATCATAAATTCAACTCTTATCTAAATACGGATAATAGAGTAGAGATATTAACAGCAAAATGTAATGGATATGATACTATGTTTTTTGTAGAGATAAATGACGCTACCGCACGAACAGGCATTAAGGTTTAAGTTTGATTTTAATATTGTATTAAAGGTTTTAAGAATATAATAATTTATAAAATGACCTCTAATTTGTTGAATGAACTTGATTGTATGGCGAGAAACGAAGTATATTGCTACCAGTATATTGACGACCAAATAAATAATTATTTAGATAGATGCTCTCCTGAAGATATACGTGCTACACACGGAGAGCAGTATGTTGAAAGATATAACGATGGCGACCTCACGTCCCCTACTCTTCAGTTTCCAGAGCATAGACGATGCGACCTCTTTAGCGAGTTGAGAGCAGGAATAGTGGCGGATTTTGAGAATGAGATGGGAGGTGTTGCCGAAAACCTATGGGACGATATGATAAGGGCGGCGAGAGACGAGTTAGAGGAGACGGCAACTTTCGTCTGTAGTAATAATTTAAATAATTAATCATCTATATATATGTTTATTATATATAAATGGTAAAACTCAAATGGAGTAGAGGGACAGGCAACAAAAAATATAAAGTTGTTATTAAAAGAAAAGTGAAAGGAAAAGATACAAAAAAAACAATTCAATTTGGAGACAAACGCTACGGTCAGTTCAAGGACAAAACGCCTCTTAAATTATATAGTTCAAAAAACACAAACAGCATAAAAAGGCGAAAGGCGTATAATGCGAGGCACACATATAAAAAACCTAAATACTCGGCAGGGTGGTTTGCTAAAAAATATCTTTGGTGATTATTTACCTACTTTCTTTTTTGCTTTATAATGAGCGTCTTTAAACGACATCCCCTTCGCCATATCTTTTTTCATTTCTGCCATATGTTTTTTACTATGATGCTTGGCGTGTTCTTTCAGTTTTTCTTTAAGTGTATCTTTTTTCTTTTTAGGTTTCTTTTTCTTTTTTTTTACCTTCATAGCAGGGAGTTCAAATACATCTTTCATTTTTAATTTAGTTTTACGTTCTACACGCAATACAGGTTTAAATAAAATCATCGTATATAATATATATGGAAGTTATTAAAATTCAACAATATAAAAATAATTTTAATGTAGTTGTAAAGAGTGGGTTATCTAATCAACAGATAAAAGAAGATAGGAATTACTATCCTGATGTAAGTAAAATGCTAGTGAAGTCGCAGGAATTATATAAAGAAAATTATGTCGTAGATATGAATACTGAGAATAGTTTTTATTCTATGTTAGCACTTTCATTAGGTTATGAAAATATATTAAGTTTAAAAAAAACAACAGAGCAACTTAAACATTTAAAAAATTCTTACATTCTAAATGATAAAATGATGGATAAAGATAATACATCTCAGTCTATCGCTGAATATAATAAGATGTTAAAAAATAAAGTTTGTGGATTTTGTATTGTATCTCAGTTAAAAGATATGAGATTTTGTAAAAGATTATTCAAAGAACAGACGATACATCACATAGTTATTCTTAATCATAGTGAAGAGGACGCTGACCTTATCCAGTATATACAAACGCAGGGATATACAGATTATTCAATTACACCGAAAGGAAATATCCGCACGAACATTAATACTTATGATAAATACCCTTTAATGTTAAAAGCGAATTGTTCTAAAGTTGCTGATGGAATAATTGTGAGATTTGATTAATAATTTTTAAGTTATAAATAATAATATGTTTATTTATAATATATAAAATGCGATTGTTAAGAATAGTAGAAAGCGTTGATGATGATGGCGGAAACGCAGGATTTATAGAGAATGATTTTGCTGATGATATTATAATAGAGGCAAACCAGAAAATAGCGTTAGTTAATGCTACTCTTTCTTTAAAGAACACTTCACTAACAATTGACGGAGAAAATAATAAAATTCAATTTCAATTTACTGCGGCGACAGGTGTGAGAACGGCATTTATGGATAGTAATATAGGATTTGGTGTTTCGGCACACGACCAAGCGTCTCAAGCAGTTGTAAATACTCTTAATGATGCTTTAGGGTGCTTATTAAATATAGGAAATGAACCGAGCGAAGAAGTCCCTGAAACAGGAACAGGGAACGGATTTAATAGCGATATAGGTAAGCAATGGGAAAGACCTACGACTGGGTCAAGAACTCTTATTCGTTGGAAGAATGGGAGCAGAACCATATTAGAAGACCACTGGACAAATTCAAACTTGACTGCTGCCCCTGCTGTTGCCGCAGGCGGTAATTATAATAATTCTACATTAACACCTGTAGGTGCCAGTAATGAAACAACTACTCCCACATCGTCGTTGTATGCTTTAACACCTTGGGCGAAAGGTTGTTGCCAGCATTTTTGTCGTATAAGGAAAATAGTTGCGGCGGTAGATGGAGATTACACTACTACAGGAATAACATTAGGTTTAGAGGGACTTGCTGGTGCGGCACCTGCCCCTGCTACAGATGGTGCGTGTGATTTTGGTTTAAAGATTGTGTTTGTTGATGGCGGACAGGGACACCCAGTCGCTATTAAAATTGAAGCAGGGTCTTTTGAGGGGACGGAGGACGACGGTGTAGAAATATATTACATTACTGAGAATGACGCAAATAATCCCATAGTAGGTTTATTTAGAAATTTTGGTTTTATTCAGTATTTAGGTTATGCCGATACTTATTTTAAATTACTAATTGATAATATTGGCGGAGGAGCAAGTCCTAATGGAGTTGCTTATCCTGCGAACAGAGCGGCAGCATTAGTTATGTATGCCGCCGCAGTAGCAGGTGTATATGACGCTACCCTTGCTGGTGATGTTGCTGGAACGAATAGTGCGGATAAGGGAACAACTGAGGAACACGTTTTATGGGAGGCAAGTGAAAATCCTACACGTGGAGGTGCTGAACCTGCCGATTTACACCCATCATATAATTTTTATTCAGCAAAGACAACAGCAGGAGAAACCCCTGTATCTTACGGAGAAATTGAAGTAGATTTCGTCCGCTCTACTCTTGACCCTTGGATTGCTCCACCTAAACCAATACATTTACACTCTAACGATGCGTTAGGAGCAATTGCCCCAGCACCTATGTCTAACGTTCAAACTACTTCTAACTTTATACAATTACAGCAGGAAGTTGCTGACTATCTTGGATATTTTATGAAATCGCAGAGAGCAGGTGTGTATCGTGCTCCAGAGGTAGATTTTTACACCTTTGAGGGGTCGCAGTCAAAAGACCCTAATGATACAAAAGCAGGTTTTTTTTATGAAGCAGACTTGCCTACAACAAATCAAAGTAATTATTATAACTTACAAGTTATATGGAAGTCTCGTCCTTTGGATTGCTACGACGGCGAGACAGGGGAGCAATCATCGTTATTAGGTTGTATCCCTACAACAATAAATTCAAACGGACAAATTGTATATGAAGCGAAAAATATATTACCGATTAATTTTAGAAATCCCAGCAGTTTCAGTATGAGAAATGCTATGATTAGGATATTAACTGCTGATGGAGAACCAGTTATATTTTCAGGGGTTCAAGTAATAACAGTAGCATTATTAGATGGTTAATTTATGTGTTTTTAAATCATAAGTATCAAATATCAATATCAATATTCTCTTCTCTCTCACCTAAGGTTTAATACTTATGTTTTAATTACACTTTTTCATAATAAAAAAATAATACATATTATTTAATTATTACATTCTACTTACTTACTTACTTACTTACTTACTTACTTAATCTCTTACGAATAATAAATTTTTCGTGTCTCTTCCTCAACTCACGCCGATGCGACCTCTCCCCTAACATCGCAACGTCCTCCGCCACATCCCCCTCCCACACGGCGTTCCAACTTAGAGCGAAACCTGCTTTATAGCACTCGTCGTCATCAAGAAGGTCTATATATGTTCTCACCATACCATATTTACGAAGTCGCTCTCCCTTCAACACAGACATCAGTATTTTTCTTTTCTCATTATTTAACCTGTCCCACTTATTAAATTTGGCGACCTCGTCGCAGATGAAGAAGAGCGGTGTTGAAGCAAGAACGTAAGACATTTTTTTTATTGTGTTAAGAGAGTGTGATTTTATAATTTTAGGCAACTACAAAATCAAACTTTTTACGATAAGCACTATTATAATTTATTCTTGGTTAATTCTATTTGCCGTCGTCTTAATCCTTAATCCTTAATCCTTAACTATTATCAAAAGCGAGAAACTCTTGCTTGAGAGATGGATATAACATTACTGCTCCCTCACTTGATAACCCCCCCTTTTTCTCACCCTGAAACCGCCAGACAGGACCGCCTGAATATCTAATCTTATGATATTTATTATATCTTTCAACAGCATTACGAGGGTGTTTAATGTGGCACGACGCAGGGGTGAGGACGTGTCCAGCGAGCGTCTTTTTACCGAAATGCTCGTCAGTAATATACGCCATCAACCATAAAAGATTATACAACTCGCCGAATTTACTTAGGGTTTGATGACCCCTAAATCGGTCAAAGCGGCATACCATCCCATAAGATTTATGCTTGAACCCAATAAATTTCTCTCCTCCCACAAGAATTTCACCGAATACAAATCCATTATGCCTCAATCGCCAGTCTTCAGCATTAAAGGGTTTCACACTTGTATCGCTTATTATGTCCCACCAGTTCATCTTCCTCTTACGTCCGCCATCACGCACGACGCCTAAATACTGGGTCTTCTTCGCTTTCCAGTTTTTAGTATATTCAGTCCATTTAACCTTGAACTGCTTACGAGTTAATCCTTCTTCATACATAATTTTCTTAGCAAGTTTCATCTCTACAATCTTCTTAAAGGCAAATGGAGACCACGCACGAGGCAATCCCTCTTGAACGCAAATTCTCGGCAATCTAATCTCGCCACCGTTTTTTACAAAGTTCATTACATACTTGTAGAAATCGTCTTCAACTTCATAAGATATATCAGGAAGATATCTTACGTCAATTAAACCGCTACTATTTTGGATGAAGAAGTTTTCGTGTCTCCAATAACTATCGCAATACTGAGTGTTTTGTGCTATATCCTTCATAATATCTACGCTTCGTGAGGGACGCATAACTTCCAGCGGATGGTTTTGCTTAAACATCCTTGCGAAATAGAGGGGGCGATAATTACCGCCAGTCCAATAACATTTCTCTGTCCTTCCAAAACACAACGGCGTATTTAATCCTATCACACTAATATTATTTCTAATCTCAGCAACCTTCG
>TARA_R110001632_G_scaffold58519_1_pt1 | contig 21062 bp, 11 predicted proteins | sample TARA_R110001632 | Tara Oceans TARA_R110001632 (sample SAMEA4398266) | marine metagenome | biome: Polar Biome; feature: [SRF] surface water layer (ENVO:00010504); material: water (ENVO:00002006), including particulate matter (ENVO:01000060) such as... | depth 5 m
ACTGGGTGGACAGCAGCTGCAGGTGGTGCTTCACAAACCGTAGCGTTATTTAGAGTGAGGTTGGAGGACGATGTAGATTCTGATCCGTCAGCTGTGTTACTACAAGAAGTAACATACACCGCATCAGGTAATCAGACTGCAAATTTATTTAATGTAACAGAAGCTTCTGATGGACAGTCTTTAGCTTTAGCTGCTGGTGACATTATATTTTCCGCAATTAAAGGGGGTTCAAATCCTGTATACTTTAACGGTACGTTTGAAGTAGAATTTTAAATAAAATAATATGATAAGCAAACACATAAGTGATAAAGAAGGAGTGTATAGCACAACAGCAACGATAAATTTAACGTAATATGAACTACACGTATTTAAATATAACAAACACTGTAGAAATTGCAATTTGGAATAAACTTGTTTCACCAAATACAATTATAGGTAAATCTGCTGATTACGAAATAGAGGAAACTGTATATGAGTCATACCCATTAAAAATAAAAAGCTTATCTTTGTGTAATGTGCATGCGTCTGATTCTGTATCTGTAGATTTATATTCACGAATAACAATAGTAAATCAATCTAATGATGTTTCTGAAGGTGAGCACAATCCTGATAACACTCTAGATGTAATAGACGATACTTCTATTTCTTATTATCTTTTAAAAAATGTAGTAATTCCTAAGGGAGTAACATTAAAATTAACTGAAGAAGATGTGTGTCATGATAGCACATATTATGATTTATATTTAAAATTAAGTGCAAGTGACAGTGCTGTAGATGTAGTAATAAAACATTATTAAATTATGAGTATATTAACAAAAATATTTTCAGGAGGAGCTGCTACTTTAGTTAAAAGTGTAGGAAGTGTTATAGATAACTTACATACTAGTAAAGAAGAAAAGCTTGAGGCTGAACAAAAAATAAAAGAATTAATAGCTAGCTATGAAATAGAAATGGAAAAACAAATATCTGGAAGATGGGCTGCAGATATGAATTCTGATTCTTGGCTAAGTAAAAATGTTAGGCCTATGGTATTAATTTTTTTAGTTATCAGTACAGTGCTGTTAATATTTATAGACGCAGGTACAATAAGCTTTAACGTTGAACCTAAGTGGACAGACCTATTACAATTAATTCTTATAACAGTTATAGGAGCTTATTTTGGAGGTAGATCACTTGAAAAAAGAAAAAAATAATGATATTAAATGAAATTGCATATAACTTATTAAATTTAGTTAGAGGAGGAAGATCTAATCATGATGAACATATATCTTTAGAACAAATTAAATTTAATATTAGACATTATAGAGCAGTCTTTATTAGGAGAGATTATGCTAAAAATGGATTTAATAGTAGGCATTCAGAGCAAGATTTAGGATGTGTAGATTTAATTCCAGTAGATGCTAGTAAGTGCTGTAATATAGAAACTAAATGCGCTGTTTACAGAACAGTTAAAAAGATTCCTAAAACTATTAGATATAACTTTGAAGAAGCTATAACATATGTAGGAGATGTAAGTGGTATAAATGTTATCCCAATGGTAGCTTCAAAAATGATTAAATGGCTTGTATATGATAAATATACAGCTAAAAAAATGAAGGCTTATATAATTGGAGATTATTTATATATTTATAATGCTGAAGGTTTAGAAAATATAAATATTAGAGGAGTATTTGAAAACCCTGAAGACGTATCTAAGTTTGACAAGTGTTCTGATGGAGGATGTTACAATGATTCTAAAGATCCTTTTCCAATTGGGATGGACATGTTAAATTTAATAAACAAAGGATTATTAGATGGAGAATTAAATTTATTATCAACTAGTTTAAATGATACAACAAATGATAGAATGCAGGACAAACCAACACCAACTAAAAAATAAATAAAATGAGTTTATACGAAAATATAAATAAGAGAAAAAAGGCTGGTACTAGCCGTTCTAAAAGTAATAGTACAATAACTAAAAAAAATTACGATAACATGAAAAAAGGTTTTAAAAAGAAAGGAGGATTTCCTGACAATAATAAAGACGGAGAGATTACTCAAGCAGATATTTACTTACAAAAAAAGAAAACAGGCACTATAAAAAAGAAAGGTGGTGTTAAAGATAAAATGGGGATGGGAGGAAAGAAAAAAATGATGGGTGGAGGAATGAAAAAGATGATGTATAAATCAGGAGGATTCTTAGAGCCTAAAATTCCTAACATCGACGATTTATAAAATGGTACATACTTTTTCAGATATATATAGTAGTTACGTTAAAACTTATGGGGATGTAGATAAATTTTTATTTACAGATGTTTGCCATGAGTTTAATATGATGATAATAGATTATATGCTAGAAGGAAAAGAATTTAACATGGGGAATAATCTTTCAACTTTATCTATTATAAGGAGAGACAGAGATCCTAGATCACCTAGATTAGATTGGGGAGAAAGTAACAAATATAAAAAAGAACTCCTAGAAGAAGGTCAACTTTTATATAACTCTGAAACAGGTAAAGGAGTAAAATGGCACATCTATCATACTGATGAATTTTATTGTAAATATTATTGGAGAAAAGGCAAGTGTAAGATAAAAAATAAATCAGTATATAGATTTGATGCTACACGAGGTATTAAAGGCAACAAAGAAAAGCTAATTAACTTATTAAAAACAGATGATTTAGCTTACTTACAATTTAAAAAACACTAACATGGCATTAAGTAGTAAAACTGTATCAAGTAAAACAATTATAAGAAAAATATTTAGAGATCTTAGACCAACAAATGATCAATGGGTAGATGATGCTATTGAGTGGGTAGGAGAAGCTTTAGAGCATATTGGAGCAGCTTCACAGCTATGCCAAAAGCAGTGCGTTCTAGACATAAAAGATCATAAGACATTAATGCCTACAGATTTATATTATATTAATCAAGTAGCTATAAACAATGCCGTATCTCCTGTAAATTCTCAAGAGTTAGACACATTACTTACTAAAGTAAATGACCTTAAAGTTCAAATAAAATCTGCACAAGATGCTGGTATAGAGTATTCTTCTGTATCGTCTGTTTTACATGAAATTAATAGTAGAATTGTTATACTAGAAAATGTTTATTTTAAAGATGATTCTAGTATGAGGCCACTACAATATGGGGCAAGTACATTTCATAGAAGTATGCATTGTGAAGGGTGTGTAAATGAAAATGCTCAATATGAAGATACATATATTGTAGATTGTGATTATATAAAAACATCATTTCCTACTGGAAAAATATGTATAAGCTATATGGCTTTTCCTCTTGATGATGATTGCTACCCATTAGTTCCAGATGATATTAGTTTTAGAGAAGCTATGTTTTGGTATGTCTATAAACAAATTTTATTAGGGACACCTAAATTTAAAAACAATGGTATAGATTATAACTTTGCAGATAACAAATGGAAGTACTATTGTACACAAGCTAGAAATGCAGCTAATTTTCCAGACATAGATAAATACGAATCATTTATGAATCAATGGGTAAGACTAATACCTAATATTAATAGACATGATTTATTTTTTGAACAAATGAACACTAGAGAAGATTTAAATAGAAACTAATGGCAGAAAAAAGATTTATAAAAGGATTATTTAAAGACACTTCTCCTATTGATCAACCAGAAGGAAGTTGGAGGTTTGCTCGTAATATGGTATTAAATGAAACAGACGGAGCTGTTTCTAATGAGGGGGGAACTGAGTTATCAGGATACTTAGGGGACAAAACAGTAGATGTACTTTACAATGGTGTAGGCGACTGGACGTTAAAAGTAGTTGGAAAAATAGAAGTAGATGCTGATAGAGTAATTTTGTTCTCTGCAGATGAAAAAGAGCAAAATACTGATAATACAACTGTTCATTCTAGTGAAATAGGTATTTGGGAAAATGGACTGTATACAACTTTATATAAACCATTAGTTCCTGTTCTTGGAATAGGGCAAACTAATACAATTTTAGATTTTAATACTTATCATCCAATTGAAGGCACTTTTAAAATTGATGCTAAAGAAGATTTAATTATATATTTTACTGATGATTATAATCCACCTAGAGCTTTTAATGTTTCTAGGCAATTACGTTGGATAGAACAAGTAGGTACACCTAACCCTACCTCAAGAGAATGGTTATATGGAATAAATCCTGCAGACTCTCATCCAGATCATATAAATTTATTAAATTTATTTCCTCACTCAGGTCCGGTTCCTAGTATTTCTCTTCATGAAGTTTATTGGGTAACACGTCCATATCAAAAATCTATAAATACTGGAGGTGGATTATTAACAGGAGTTTATTATTTAGCTTTAGCATATGTTGATGATGATTTTGTTTCAACAAATTACTTAAGTGTTTCTAATCCAGTTTCTATAATGGAAGAATATGATCACACTAGGCCTAGACATAAAAAAGATGGAGCTAAACATGGTACACAAACTACTAAAGCTATTAAATGGAGAGTTGAAAATCTTAATACTGATTATAAATACTTAAGTCCTGTAATTATTAGAAAAATGGGAGATGCTACAGAAGCTTTTAAGTTAACTGTAGTTGAAATAAATCCAGATATACATGGTATAGTAGAGGTAGTTTTTAGCGGACTAGAAGGATTTACACCAAGCTCTGTAACAGATGTTATTATTGATACAATTTCATATGAAACTGCTAAAACTATAAATCAATTAGATAGTGTATTATACTTAGGTAATTTAAAAGGTAAAAAAGATTTAGGCTATCAAAAATATGCTAATGGAATTACGCTTACATCTAAAGTTAGGACGTTTGAAGAATTTGATACTTTTTATGCTACTATTGATAATTTAACTACAGGTTTTGGAGGATCAGAAGTAGATGTTTTTAATAATAATTTTCAAGACGTTAGAGCAGATGAATCTTATAGATATGTTCCTAATATTTCTAATTGGAAAGGTTACCAAAGAGATGAAGTATATGCTTTTTATATAGCATTTATTTTAAAAGATGGAAGCATGTCTTATGCTTATCATATACCAGGAAGAGAAAGTATTAGTACTCCTTTAATTATAGATGCTGAAGCTGGGAGTACAACTTTTACTGGTCACAGCATTCTTGAAGATTCATTTTTAACTTCTACTGGAGGTAGTACTACAGTTCTTACTTCTGGATCTGCTGATTTAGGAACTCCTCCTCCTGGGGCTGCAGCTGCAACTGTAATATATAAAGACTTACAATTACTTAGTCCTGCATACGCAAAGAATTTTCATTTTTTTGATTTTAGTCAGCTGACTGCAACAAAAATGAATTACTGGGAAAATGCTACTGAAAAATATCCAAACACAGAAGAGTATCAAGTATGGGATGAGTTTACTACAATAGTTGGGGGGATTGTAATAAATTCACCTGGAGATCTTAGAGGGAAAGCAGTTAGACATCATCATTTTCCAGATAACTCTAATCCTGAAAGAAGCGTATTTAATTCACTTCCAAACCCTAGTAATTCTTCCCAAGCTTATCAAAGCGGATGGCAATGTGAAAGTGCACCTACTATGGGTCCCATAAATCCTCACCCTTGGAATATTTGTTTTAAAGCTTATATTAAATATGAGGAAGGTTTTCTTTGTCAACACGGTGCCAACATAAACTTTGCTATATGTTCTGTTCCCCCCAATACAACATTAAATGTAAAAGCTCCAGCTTCGAATTCATATGTAGCTGGAAACATAGGTCTTATAATTTCACCACCTTCTGCAAATACTTATAATCCAGGAAGTTCTAATGACTCTTCAGGAAAGATTGATGTTATAGATTTTAAAGACGCATATCCTTTTGGAGATCCAGCAATGATAGATCAAAGAAATTTTTTACTTCCTGGTATTACTAATCCTGCACAGCATGTTCAAGTAGCAAGTACTGTAACAACTGCTCAAAAAATGGCACATGATGCTTTATGGAGCGGAAATCGGTTTAAAGCAGATCAACCATTAAAGGTAAGAGTAACTCCTAATTTTAACACAGGTATTCCAAACGATTTTAATTTTAATGACCCTAATGAACAACTTTTTTATTTGAAAGTAAAAAGAGCTTCAACTAATACTTATGATACTTTTGTGTTTAATAATGCGAACCTTTCAAAAAAAGATAAATATGCATGTTGTACACCTACATTTGGACAGCCTTATGACGATTATTATAAACAAGTGTGGAAACTTGATGAGCCACAAATAACTGTAACCTTAAATGAGCAAGATACAATTACTGTTATGTATACAGCAAATACAGGAGTATTAGGGTTAGCAGGAATGCATAAGGTAAGAATTCCTTATAGTAGTAAGTGTGAGTGGGATGATCCTGCTAATTCTGGTTTCGCTGGTACATGGAACGCAAAGCAGATGCAATTTATGGGGGAAGTAAAATTTGAAGTAGAGGCATTGAGAGGCCCTGCTGATCCAGAAATGCTTAGCGATGTAAAATTAGAACACAATGTTAATTCTTTAGGATTTACATTAGATAATCTTAAAATACCTAAGTCAATTGCAGATCAAGTTCAAGGATTTAGAATATATCATGCAAAAAGAGGACATTCAGATAAAACTGTTTTAGGTCAAGCGCCTTCAATCCCTATGCGTCCTTCTGAAGGTATTATAGGTATATGCAATGAAGCGTATTCAGGATCAAATGCAGCTAATGGTGCTTGGATTATGCAAACTGAAACAACTACTCCTCAAGCTCTTCTTAGAAAAGATCCTTTTGCAACTTGGACTACTTTTTACCCAGAATATTCTAACATATATAATGGATCTTCAAATGGACTTATTACTACTTTTGGTCATAAATATTTTGCGTACTATGATTTTAATTTACTAAGAACTAAAAATAGCTTAGCAGGAGTTACTCATATTAAACCTCAATTTAGAACCAAAAATTTTGCTTATCAAGGACATACTGTTAAGCAGCCTAAAAAAATGATTTCTAAAATTATAGAAGACAATGGAGGAGGAAATTATAGTACACCACTAAAACGTGTTGAAGAAGAGTGGGGTTATAATACAAATTATAATTGTTATGGAGAAGCAGTATCATCAGCAGTATTTTTAGGATGCCATTACAACTCTTTTCAAACATCCGACACTTCAGGGAACTTTAATAGTTTTAAACCTTTCTCTTTACCTAAAGTTATAAATCAAAAGTCAGTTAGTTATTTAAGAGGCGATAGTATTTTTAAAGCAGAAGCTTTAGGTTTTGGGGGGACTATAGTAAATGAAGGGGGAGATAGTACAATTATATATGGTTTAAAAGATAGGCATGAAAACGTAGCTTACACTAACAGTTTATCAAGCAGCTGTCATCAGTGGAGTTTTTATGGGGGTTGGAGTTCTGCTAATCCGTTTTTATTAACAGGGAACCCATTAACTCCTATTACAACAGGAACTCCAGCTGTTAATTGTAATAGAACAAATTCAACTATAATAGATAACTTACATGCATTTAAAACAGACGTTTACAAATCTATTGACGATCAAGAACTAGTCTTTACTGGATTTGAAGTGTTAAATCAAGATTTAAATAACTTTGTGTTTTGGGATCGAGCCGCTCTTAATGCTCTTCCTGCTGGAGTTGTACAACCAACTCTAGGAGCTAAATTTTCGTTTGACTATAAAAATAAGAGTGGCAATTTTAATTTAGATGTTGGAGGAAATACTAAAACTTATGCAGCAGATTTTAGTATTTTAACTTTACAAAATGAAATACAAAGAGATGTAAATGGTAATAAAATTCCAGCAGGACATAGAAGATTTCATATTTTTGGAGGAGATACTTTTATTTCTAGGTATGGATTTGTTAATGGGTATTCTCCTAGAGATAGTGGTAGTGGTTCTCGGCCTACAAGAGCTCTTCATTACTATATTGTAGAAAGCCCAGATAATATTAATTTTAGACATATAGAAAGTGATGAAAGTTTATATTTTCCAGGAACATCTGCAAGAGAAATTCTTAACGAATTTGGAGTTGGTAAAGATTTTAATCATCAAGATAATATTAAATATGATTCTAATTTTTCTACTAGCAATGATATAAGACCAGCTTTTCCATTACCTATTAGAGAAAGTAAACAAGATCTTTTTTCTACTAGAACACATAGAAGTGTTACATCAGATCCAACAAGTGTAATTGATAACTATAGGATATTTAAAGCTAATCAATTTAAAGATTTACCTAAGCATAGGGGTGATTTATGGAAATTATCTACATTTAACAATCTTATTTATTTTCATATGGAAGAAAGTTTATACGCTGCTAAAGGAAAACAACAAATGGAAATGAAAGATGGTAGTGAGGCATTTATAGGTAGTGGGGATATATTTCAACAAGATCCAGATGAGCTAATACAAACAGATGGTGGATACGGAGGAACACAATCTCAGTATGCCGCACTAACAACTAGATTTGGATATTTCTTTGTAGATGCTGTATCTTCTAAAGTATTTTTAATGAAAGATAGTTTATTAGAAATAAGTGCTATTGGAATGGAAACTTGGTTTAAAGAAAATATACCCTTTGAGTTAGCTAAATATGGATATGCTAATTGTGTTATTGACAATCCAATTATAGGAATGGGCTTTCATTCTGTATATGATAATAAAAACAAAAGAGTTATTTTCACTAAACGAGAAATGACTCCTACTGCATCATTTATTACCGGGTATAATGCATCTAATTTCAGTGGTCCTTGTACAGGTTATCCAAATGGACGTATAAAATTCTTTGCTGGTGACTGTACATTTAAAAAATATGGAGTATTAAAAAATGGATCATGTGGTTGGACTACTATTCCACTAAATTGTGAAGGAAGTTATTTTAATTGCTCAGGATGGACTATTTCTTATTACCCTGAGTTGGGTGTGTGGGGTAGTTTTCATGATTATATTCCATATCTTTATTTTAACACATCTACAGATTTTTATTCTTTTACTGATTCTTATCCTCGCCCTGTTTGGTGTACAGCAGCGATGGTTGCAGCAGGAAAGTGCACTACAGCAAGTAGTACTATTCCTCCTTCAGACTTTTTAGGAACTACTTATGGTAATTCAGGTATTTGGAAACATAATGGAATTAATAGAGGTGTTTTATATAAAGAAAATTTTGCAAATCTACTTAATGATGCAATCTTTTTTGAAAACGCAGAACATTATCCGTTTGAAATAGAAGTTATACATAATGAAACAAAAAGTATTGATTCTATAGTTTCGTCATTTAGTTACACACTAGAAACACTTAATAATAATAATGTAAGCGTTTTAGAAAATGGATTTACTAAATTTTATTTATATAATACATTCCAAATTTCTGCAAACAGTCAAAATTCAGCAGGAATAATAACAGGTACTGATTTAGAATATCTCGTTAATATAAGGAGAATAGGTAACAGTTGGAAAATTAATAATTTTAGAGATATGGCAGATACAGCTTTAAATAATGTAGCTGGAGGATATTATATGTCTACAAATCCTAATATTATAGGAGCACTTAATACAGGAACTGTAACAACTTCTAATACAAACTCAATGTTTATTATTGCTGGGATGAGTGAAACTATTAATAGTCCTTATATAAATATTAATAAACAATGGTCAGAACAAAAGAAATTTATAGATAAATGGGTAGGAATTCGTTTAATTTATGATAATATATCAAATAATTTACTAAATTTGTATTCTACGAATGTAGTTACAAGAAAAACATATAGATAATATGAACATGGCAAAAATAAAAAAACTGAAAAAAAATAATTATAAAAGTAGATATACTGCAGGTGGAATAAGAAATATGTACCAAGCTGGTGGAATGTATGCTGATAATACAGTAGCTTCTGCTGGCCAGAGCATGCCTTCTAATACTTCTAGTATTGTCTATCAAGAAAGTGATCCTAGAATACAAGAAGAAAGAGTAAAAGGGATGCAATCAGAATCAGACAGGTTAAGACAAGAAACTGAAAATACAGCAGAAAGAGCAGAAAATATTATAGAGCAAGGTGATATGCAAGCAGATATTGATGCTGCAAATGTAGCTCAAAAAACAGCTGCAGAACAAGGTATGGCAGTGCAAGGAGCAACTGCTCTTCAAGCAGGACTAAAAGGACTAGATGTTGGAAAAAAAGTATTAACTGGAGCGTCTACAGCTGCTAAGGCTTTAAAAACACTAGATACGGCAAAAGCTTTCCAACAGGGATTGTCAGGAACTAAAGATCTTATCGGTACGGGAGCTGCGTTTCAAAAAGGACTTTCAGGAGCTAAAGACGGTTTAAGCTTAGCTTCAACAGCTAGTAAGGCAGCACAAGGATTATCAATAGGTAGTAAGATAGGGAAGTTTGCAGGTTCTGGTGCAGGTATTGGTTTAATAGGTGCAGGTTTAGGTTATGGGGTTAAAAAAGCATTTGGAGATGATGATCCTACAACAGCTGATTTTGGAAGTGTTGCAGGTAGCGCTTTAAGTATGGCTGGAACTGGTGCAAGTTTAGGATCATTTCTAGGTCCTATAGGAACTGTAGCTGGAGGTGTTATTGGAGGACTTTATGGAGGAATTTCTTCTTTCTTTGGATCTAGAAAAGCTAAAAGAGCTCAGGAAAAAGCAAAAAAAGAAGCTAAGAGAAAACAAACAAAAGCAATTACAAAATCAAATAAAAGTACAATGAAAAGTTTTGGTAGTCAATTAGCTGCCGTAAGAGCAGGAGAAACTGCACAAAAAACTTATTCAGGATACGACTTAGGTAGAAATGTAACAGCTCAAATGGGAGGAATGAGAATGGGAATGCCTAGATACGGAGCTGCAGCTTAAAATAAAATAACTATGAATAGAGACAGATTTATAAACAAACTTAGAAAAAAATATCAAAGCGGAGGTGTTAAGTATAATACTATGGATAAAATACAAGACAGTTTAACTCTTGGGGGTTTAACTCCAGGAGTTGGTATTGTACCAGACGCTTTAAATACAGGCATATCTGCTATAAGATCAGGATATAATTATTTAACAGGAGATACTGCAAGATCTAAAAGTCAAATGGGAGATTTAGCTCTTAATGCTGCATCTATGATTCCAGGACTTGGGCAAGCAGCAGGAATAACTAAATTAGGTGCAAGAGGCGCAAAAGTTATGAGAGGAGTAAAAATGGCTAAACCTGTTTATAGCAACGTAAAAAAAGGTAAATCAGCTTTTAAACTTGCTAAGTCAGGTGTTGATAGTATTTCTGGATCGGTAACAGATCTTAATAATTTAAAAGCACCTACTTCAGGACCAGGTCAAGGCCCCTTATTAGCATTAAACTCAGGAGAAAATAATAAGTTTAACTTTGGGATGAATCTTGATAAAATGCAAACAGGAGGAATGTACGATCAGATGAATCAATATCAAAAAGGTGGATTATCAAAAAAAGTTATTAAGAATTATGAAGACTTAGGAATTTCACAAGATATATTAAATCAGTTAAATACAACTCCTTCTGATACAGTTCTTTCTATAAGAAATCATCCTGACTTAGGAGGAAGCTCTCAGTATTTACAACAAGAGGCTATGTTCTCTGGAATTCCTATGGAAGAGAAAGCAACTCAAGTATACAAAGGGGACAAAGGTTATACAAGATATTCTAAATTTAAAAAACAAACTGGTGGAACAAGATTACCAGGCGGAGAGATGGAGCCTATTCCAGGGTCAGATGCTGTACAGTTTAATGGAGCTTCTCATGATCAAGGAGGTATTATGCTAGATGGTCAAACAGAAGTAGAAGGTGGTGAAACTATGGATAAAGTAAATATGGCTAAAAAAGGTGGTAAGCGAGACTATTTCTTTTCTTCATTTTTAAAGAAAGGAGGAAAATCTTTTGCAAATATGCATAAAGATATACTTAGAAATGGTGGAGATCAAGAAGAAATTAATATGTTAGCTAAGATGCAAGAAGTAGCAGCAGGAAGAAATCCAAAAAAAGTAGCTAAACTTGGAGGAGTAGTAGAGTATAAACATGGAGGACTACATAAATATGAAACAGGAGGACTACAAGAAAAATACAATGCACATGAAGCTAAAAAACCTGAAGCACCTACTTTTGATTTAGAGTCTCCTGGAAAAGCACCAAGATTATTTGGAAATGCTAATTTTGCGCAGCAAAAAATGTATGACTCAAAAATGGAAGAGTATCAGAAAAAAGTAGATGCATATAATGCAGCTAAAGCAAAACACGAGCAAGCATTACAAGAGTATAAAGCTAATTTAGCAGAGTGGAATACTATAGAAGACCAGCTAGGTGATGAGATAGAGGCTGAACAAATGATGCAGGATGAAAAAGATGCTGAAGAAGCTGAAAAATTAGATGCAGAAAATATTAAAAAAGAAGAGAAAAAAGCAAAGAATAATGCTTTAGTACAAGAAGCTAAAGATCTTGGAATAGATCTTCCTAAAAGCATAAGACCATCTGAAATAAAAATATTAATTGATAGATATAAACAAGACGCTACTCTTGACACACAAAGAAAAGGAGAAGAATCTTTTTTACCAGGAACATCAGGTGTTCCAGAGAATCAACCAGCAGTAACAATTGGGGGTAAAAAGTTTTATCTTGATGACCCTCAATTACAAGCATATATGGAAGAGCAAGGAGAAAACTTTGATCAAACTTGGATGGATAATGTAGACCCTGAAGTATTAGAAATTGCAGGTATAACTAGTTTTAGTGATTTACAGGATACAAAAAAAGTTAAGGCATATCAAAATGCTTATAACAATAAATATTCAGATAATAAAATAAAAGTGGATGGGAAGTTAGGAGAAGAAACTCTTAATACAGGAATATCTAAAGCAATTGAAATTGACGAGTCAACACTTTTAAAAGAAGTACCTGTAAATGCAACTACAGAACAAGATATTATTCCTGAAGAAGATGTTGTAGAAGAAGTTGCTCCTGCTCCTGCTTTTGCTCCTGAAATAGTAGAGGAAGTCAGTACTGATCCTCAATATACTATGATAACTAATCCATCATTAACAGAGCAAACAAAATATACAGACAGTGAGGGAAGTGAATATACATTAGATGCTGATAATAATTGGTTTGAAGGAAATACCCAATTAGATTATGATCCTAGTGAGTCTGGAGATTTAACTAAAGTTGAGGAAAAGAAACAAAGAAACTTTGGTGCAGTACCAACAGCAGGGTATTTAGGCATGGCAGCAGGATTAATTCCAGCAGCTTACGCATATTTTCATAAACAACCTGCTGCAGAGCAAGCTAATTATACGCAAGGCTTTAATAACCCTGTTATAGCTCAAAGAGGTAAATCTCCAAAATTAGAAAGATATGATTATAATCAAGATATAGCTAATGTAGGTAGTGAAGTTAGAGGTATGAATAAGTATATTGAAACTTCAGGTGGAGGGCCAGCTAATATGGTTAATAAAATGATGGCATTTAATAAAGGTAATGATGCTAAAATGAAAATTAGAGCTTCAGAAACTAGAGCTAATATAGGAGTACAGAACACTGAGGCGCAGCTAGAACAGCAAATGAATTTAGATAATATGAAGAGAGCACAATCTGCTTCTATATTTAATGCACAAATGTCTAGAGCAGAAACAGCTAGAATGGATCAAGTAGATGAGGCTAATACACAAAGAAGACAAAAACGTATTGATGATATGGAGTACATGAAGTACTCAGGAATGTCTCAACTTGGTCAAAGTTTACAACAAGGATTTGGAGACATACTTGATTACAAGGCTGACATGGCTAAAGCAGCAGCTATAGGAGCTGGGTCAGGAAATGTGTATAAAGACTCTGTTTTATACCAACAAGGTTGGAGATATAACCCGGAATCAGGGCAGCTAGAAGATCCTAATCAAAAGAAGAAATTTGGAGGTCTTAAAATGCTACAAAAATATAAAAAATAAAATATGGCTAGATACAATTTACCTAAACCTATGTCTATGTATAGAGATACAGGATTAGTAGCAACTTCTCAAGAATTTAGAAATAGATATGTTCAAAATATGGCAGCTGATAATCAATTAGCACAAGCTGTATTAGAAATGGGTTCTAGAGAACAAGATCAAGAAGCAAAACAAAGGTTAATAGAAAAATACAATACTCAACTTCAACAGCGATCAGAATCTGGTAATTACCATATGCTTGGGAATGCTGTTGTAAAAGATGCGCAAAATTTTTCAAAAGATTATCAGCCTATAAAACAAGAAAAACAAGCTTATGATCAGTGGTTACAAGGTTTAACAGAACAAAGAGATTCGTTTATAAAAACAGGTAAAGGTGTAGATCCTTTTACTTATCAAGCTAAAATATCAGAAGCTAATTACACTTACAAAGGATTACAATATGGAGCAGATGGGTCTTTAGATGAATCATCTAGAGCTAAACTTCCTGGCTATGTTGGATATGTAGATGTAGAAAGTAAAATTATTAAACATATGAAAGATGTAGTAATGAGTGAAATAGATACTACAGGTATGGAAACCCCGCTAGATGAAAATATGCAAATATTGGAAGGATTCAATGAAGACACTCAATCACCAGCGTATTATGTTAAACAAGGAAACTTTACAAAATGGTTAGATCCTAAACTAGTAAGCAGTGTAGTAACTAGCGTATTAAATCAACCTGACACTAAAGCTTATAATTACCAAACAGCGCATTTAGAAAACTTTACAAAAGATAGAGTTAATACTAGTTCAAACTTATCTATAGCTGCAGAAGAAGTAGATGACATATTATCTGGATTAGATTCTGAAATAAATGAATTAGAATCTAAAAATCCTAAAAACACAGAAGAAAAAGCTGCAAATGAAGCTACACTAGAAAATAAAGAAATGCTAGAAGAGTATATATTAGATTCAAGAGACAAAGGACTTGATGATGTAACTATATTAACAAACTTAAGTGCGCATAATAAAGAAACATCTTATATACAAAGTGCAGTTACTAAGTATGCAGGAATTAAGTCAGAGAAATATGTTAGAGACTATACAGAAGGTTCTAGGTTTACTCAGAATATGAAAAATAAAGAATCTGTTGAAAATGCTGTTTCTTACAGAGCTGGGGCAGACAACTTTGTTGTAGAACCTTTAGGGGGAGGTACATTTATTGATGTAGCTAATCAACTTTCTACAAATACAGCTACTCTTAACAGTTTAGAAAAAACAAATAATAAAGGAGAATCTTTTATAGAAAGAGCTTCTAAAGCAGTAACTAATGAGCAGATTGACAAATTAGCTATTGATTTTTATATGAATGCAGAAACTGCTAAAAAGCAAGCAGCTGCTATTAGATATAATAAAACAGTTATAGAGCTACTTAATAATAAAAAAGAAGCAGCTTTTAAAGCAATAGGGGTAACACCAGAAGAATATGAATCTGAATTAGAAGAGTTTTTTGCTAGTATGAAAATTGGTCAAACTTCTGGGACAGATCTTACTGCAGCTATAAATAACTTAGGGTTATTATCTAATCCAACTGCAGGTCAAGCTTTTAATTATTTATCAGAATTAAGTAGTAGTGAAAATCCAGAAGCTAGTGAAATAAAAGTGTTAATTTTAGACTTTATCTCAGATCAAAAATATGGTGAAGAGCAAAGTAATAAAAAGAATGAAGCAAAAGCTAATATGGTTAGTGAGGTAACTAGGCTAGTTTCTAGATACGATAATAGAATATCTAAAGATTCTAAAGAATTAGAAGGATACTTTAATAAAGATATTCCAACAGATGTTATAATAATGCCTAGTTTTGGAGATCCAGGAGGAACAACTTCTGAATTAGTAAAAAATCTATTTAAAGAAGGATTGTTTGATGATTTTCAATTAATAGATAAAACTGGACAACCTATTACTTATAGGGAAGTTAAAGAACAACAAAAAGGTATTTTTGCTAACAGCGGAGATGATGCTCCAGAAATAGATTATAATGCAATGGGATTAGCGCATGTTCCTAGACCTGACGGAAAAGCAGTAATAGCTATACCATTTGTAGGCATTAATTCAAAAGGAGAAAAAACAAAAGAAATGTATTTTGCAGATGCAGATCAATTAAAAACTCCTGCAGGATCTAAACTGAGTAATTACATAAACTCTATGCAATTTAGAGTAAGAACTACATATAGGCATGGATTGTGGGCTGATTTACCAGTATGGGAACCAGAGTATTTTATAGATACAGATGAATTCTTGCCTGATGGTGATACTCCAAATCCAACAAAAGGTATGTCTACTGTTCGTTTTGACTACGCTAAGAAAAAGATTTATATATTAGATACTACTCCAGCTAGTTCTAGTTTTGGAGAATATATAGAGTTTGACGAGGAAGAAGGATTAATTCAAATTACTAAATCGCTAGAAGATAACAATCAATCATTATAATTTATGGTAAAAATTAGTATAAACCCACAAACTAATTTACAAGAACCAAAGTCTACAGAAATAGTAGGGGGAGGTGTAAAAATAGATTTAAATGCAACAGGTACTGGAGGTCAAAGACTGCCAGAACAATATGCATATGATTCTATGAATTTTACTAATATGTATACAGATGATATAAGTAAATATCAAAAGTATAATGTACCTACAACTAGGTATTTCAATTGGAACGAAGAAAGAGCTCAAAATCAAGGCACAGGAGAAAAGTGGGGTAATGGTTTAGCTAAAGCTGGGGTTACTACATTAGGGGCTGTAGCAGAAAATACATTAGGGGTTGTAGCCGGAATTGGGGAACTAGTTAGTGGAGGAGCTTATTATGATAACTTTATAGGTAAATCTGTAGACAAGTTTAATGAAAACATGCGAGAGTCTTTTCCTAATTTTAAAACACAAGCTGAAGAAGAAATGTCTACAGGACAAAAACTTGGTACAGCTAACTTTTGGGCAGATACAGTAGCTAATGGATTTGGATATAGTATAGGATCTTTAGCGACTATATGGATGACAAGCGGTTTTGGATTAATTGGTAGAGGAGCTAAAGCAATGCAACTATATAATGCTAGTAAAGCTGCTGCAAATGGAACTAAAATAGCTCAATCACTTGCTGCGGGAAATAAAACAAAAGGATTTGTTAATGCCCTAGCTATGGGGGAAATGGGTCTTTATATGTCATTAGCTGAATCATCAGTAGAAGCTAGAGAAACTCAAAAAAATGTATATGAAGATTTAATAGCTCAATCATTAGAAATTAAAGGTTTAAAAGATATATCTCAATTAAGTGGTTCTGAATTAAAAGATATAGAAAATGCATCTTATTCTGCAGCAAATAGAAACTTTTTAACTCAGCTTCCGGTGTTAATGGCTACTAACTTATTAATGTTTGGTAAGCAGGTAGCTGGGTTTAAAGGGGCTGTTAAAGTTAATAAAGATATAGCATATGATGTAGCAACAGGTAAAGTTATAAGCAGTGTAGCTAAGCAAGGTAAATTTAAAAATGTATTAAATAGATTAAAACCTACAGGTCAAGGCATACTATCAGAGGCAGGACAAGAAGGGTGGCAGTTTGCATCTAATATAATGTCTAGTGATTATCATACAGATAAATATTTTGACGCTGGAACTGCGTCATTAACTTCTTCTTTATATAAAGGAATAAAAGAAACATTAGGAACTCAAGAAGGGTTAGAGTCTATGTTAGTAGGGGGATTAATAGGTGGAGGAATGGCTGGTGTTACTAGTGCAGTTCAAAGTCCATACAAACAGAGACAAAAACAAGCTGAATTAGCAGCAAATGTTATTAATGGAGGATTTTTAATAAATGTAAATAATTCAATGAAGTCATTTTCTGCTCAAGGTAAAGTAGCTCTTGATATGGAAGTTGCTAGAAAAGCTGGAAACCACAAAGCGTTTAAAGATGCGCAGTATAAATTAATACAGTATAGTGGATTAGCTGCTTTAGAGTCTGGAGGATTTGAAATATTTCAACAAAAACTTGAAGATTCTAAAAGTTTAAGTGATGTAGACTTTGCTAAAATGTTTGGGTATAACCCAGAAGTAGCTATTACAGATCAAACTGGAGGTAAATCTAAAAGTGAAGTTATTAAGAATGTGCAAGACAAACTTAAAGAGTTTAAAAAAACTTATGAAAATGTAAATGAAGTGTTTCCATCTGCTCCTAGAACTCAAGGATTAAATAGAATGAGGATGTCTGAGGCGGAACGACAAGCTGAAGACGCACAATTTAATAAGAGAAATAATTTAAGAAACGAGTTAATACTTAGTGCATCAGGTATAGAAAACAAAATGGAAAGATTAGAAAGTATTCAAAAGCAAATGAAAACTTTATTAACAGAAACTGCACGCCTTAATGGAATTGAAGATATTAAAACAGGAGAGCCTGGAGGTCTTGCTGACATAGATTTAGTATTGAATCCAGAAGAAAGTTTACTAGAAGTAGAAGATGGTAAGTACGAAGCAAAAGATGAGTATAATTTACTTGTCAATCAATTTGAAAAAATAGAAAAAGAGTTAGGGGATAATAATGCACTAGCAGCACTCATGCCTTTTAGAAAATTATCAGAAGACTATTTATCTATATTTCTAGATAAGGCTACTGCTATAGATAGATACAATAAACTATCTTCTAGTAAGTACTTTCAAGATCTTTTTGAAGAAACTGTAAAAGCTAATCAAGCAGAAGCAGAACAAGTAAATAAAGAAAAGCAAACTAAAGAAAATATAGATGCTGCAGAAACTTCTGATCAAGTAAAAGAAAGTGTACCGCCTGATGCTAGCAGTAACACTAAAATAGATGCTAAAATAAAATCTAAAAGATTAAGTAAAGAAGAGGCAGAAGAATTTAACAAGTTTAAAGAGTTACATAAAGGTAAATCATACAAAGAGCAAATAAAAGCATTACAACATATAGCTGGTGATCCTAATAGTGTAAGTAACTTGTCTCCTACAGAAAGAAAAGGTTTAGAAACAGCAATTAAATATTTAGAAGCTAAAATAAAAAAAGGTCAAACTAATGAGGGCTCCCCAACTATAGATGCAAGCGTAGCTGAAGAAATAACTATGACAGAAGACAATATAGTTAGAGCAGAAAATAATGAGGAGATAATTAACAATGCTCCTAAAAAAAGAAAAGTTAGCTTCACAAATCCAGAGCCTGACGATAAAACAAACACTAGACCTAAAGCTACATCAGCTGGGCAGTTAAACGTTGTGTCAGCAACAAATCCAAATGAAGTTATAAATGTAGGATCTGAAGAAACTCCTATATATAAAGTACCTGTTGATGGCAGTGGTAATATAATAGAGCCAAATCCTGATACACTAGATGGTAACCCTATTAAATTAGTTACAGACTTATTATTAGCAGAAGATATTGTAGGGCAAATAGTAGAATTTGAAATTGTAGAAAACGATTGGTGGAAGTCTGGTGAGTTTAGAGATGCATCTTTTACTGAAGATTGGATGCATATCCCTATATACTATAAAATAGGTAATGCATATGTAGGTAAATTAGAGGCTTCTACAAATGAAGATAGAAAAGCAATTGTAGATAAACTATTAAAAGGAGAGCTAGCAAGTACAGAAATTAGTGAAATACAAACTAGTAATTTTAACAATACTGTAGATGATACTACATCTCCATACTTTCATAATCCTGAAAATACGTTTGGAAAAGACGATGACATTTTATTAGGATTTACAACTATAACAAGAGAGGGGGATAATTTAAAATATCAATGGACTTTATCAAATGTGTCTGATAGTAAAAATAAAAATGGAGAGTTACCATTAATTAATGTACAAGTACAAAAAGATGTCAGTTCAAACTCTGTAAATCAAATTGGTATTGTAATTAAAAAAGAAAATAATCCTGCAGGCGTAGCTAGAATATCTATAGCAAGTACAGCTAATTTAAATGCTACTGCACAGAAAAAAGTACTAGACTTATTAGCAGATAAAAACTATGAGCAAGCTCAAGAAATTGTAGCTAACAGTGATCAAAGGTTAAGCGCTAATATAAATCCAAGATACTTAGAGTTTGCAGCTTTTGATAATGGTGCTAAATACATAGTATATGCTAGTCCTACGTTAGGGAAACTAATAAGAATAAATGAAAATGAGTTAACAAAAGCTTTAAAGACTAATGAAAATGTTACCTTTAATATTGTTACAGAAAAAAATCAAATTTTTGAAGGGAACAAAGCTAACGCAAAAGATTCTAATATTAATATAGCAGAAGATTTAGCAGCTTTTATAGCTACTAAAAAATATCATGTAGACAGAGCTAAAGCAAATACAGAAGGCGTGTATACTAGTCCTGTAACAAATGATGACTATTCTTCATACCAAGAATATTTATTTGCATCTAAAGAATTAGGAGATGAAGTAAGGTTAGATGGCTCGGGTCATAACTCTATCTTAAGTACAGATATAACTAAGAAAGGTGAAAGCATGTTTAATAGTCCTAGAGTAACATTTGAAAAAAGCGACATATTAGGAGATACGCCAGGAGAAGTTATTAATAACACTAAAATAGCAGAGACTAGTCCAGAAGCTCCAACAGCTCCAGTAGCTAAAAAGAAAAAGTTTAAAAGAGGTAGTAAAAGTAAAGGAATAATTGATAACTTAGGCGAAAATTGTAAATAATATGAGTTGTAGAGTACAAAACGGAAAAGCTATACTACCTAACGGTAAGGAGTCTGAACTATTTAAATCGTTAGTTCTTGCTACAGGCAATATTGATGAAGCTACTAATCTATATGAACAAGTACATTCTAAAAATTTTACTGATTGGTATAGTAATTGGGAAAAAAATTATACTCCTAATTTGTTTAGTGATGAAAATGGAGAACCTAAACTAGTATCTGAGAATGGATTTTATTCTTTTAAAAATGGTAAAGGAGACACTTGGGAAATAGCACTAGAAATAAAAGACAAGTCTAATGCATTAAACATAGATAGAGAAGCGCAAGCAGATCTTATAAATACTTTAGTTGGGTTTATTACTAAAGTTAGGGGAGAAAATCCAAACATATTTAAAGATGATAAACAAGTAGAAAGGTATTTTGGTTTAGGTAAAGACTCTAAATTTAA
>TARA_R110001632_G_scaffold11023_2_pt1 | contig 21060 bp, 16 predicted proteins | sample TARA_R110001632 | Tara Oceans TARA_R110001632 (sample SAMEA4398266) | marine metagenome | biome: Polar Biome; feature: [SRF] surface water layer (ENVO:00010504); material: water (ENVO:00002006), including particulate matter (ENVO:01000060) such as... | depth 5 m
TAGAGGAGGTTTAGGTGGTTTCGGCGCACTGTGCTCACTTCCAAGCAAGTACCGCGAGCCTTTACTCGTATCTGGAACGGACGGCGTAGGCACCAAATTACGCCTCGCTATGGATTTAGAGCAACATGATGGTATCGGCATCGACTTGGTCGCCATGTGTGTGAACGATTTAATTGTGCAAGGCGCTGAGCCCCTGTTCTTTTTAGATTATTATGCAACAGGTAAACTCGACGTTGATACGGCAGCGAAAGTCGTAACTGGTATTGGCAAAGGTTGTGAATTGTCTGGCTGCGCTTTAATTGGTGGCGAAACCGCCGAAATGCCAGGCATGTATCACGGCAATGACTATGATGTTGCAGGATTCTGCGTTGGCGTAGTTGAAGCCGCTGATGTTATAGATGGAAGCCGCGTTAAAGCAGGTGATGCATTGATAGCGCTGGGTTCATCGGGTCCTCATTCAAACGGCTATTCTTTAGTACGTAAAATATTAGAAGTCTCTGGTTGCCAAGCATCTGACGTTCTTGATGGAAAGCCGTTATCAGAACACTTACTAGAACCCACTCGTATTTATGTGAAATCCGTCCTTAACTTGTTAGAAACCGTCCAAGTGAATGCAATTACACATATTACTGGCGGTGGCTTCTGGGAAAATATTCCTCGCGTACTGCCAGCTGGTACCAAAGCGATTATCGATGAGAAAAGTTGGCAGTGGCCAAGTATCTTTAATTGGCTGCAAGATAACGGAAATGTAACCACGTATGAAATGTACCGCACCTTTAACTGTGGTGTGGGCATGATCATCGCATTAGAGGCAGACAAAGCCGAAGAAGCGATTCAGATATTGCGCGGCCAAGGTGAAAACGTATGGAAAATAGGTCACATTGAAAGTGGCGACGACACGAATCAAGTTGAGATAAAGTAGTGTCGGTTAATTCACGTAACACTAGGATCGTTGTGCTTATTTCGGGCAACGGTTCAAATCTGCAAGCCTTAATTGATGATATAGCAGAGCACAAAATAGCGGCAGAAATTGTCGCTGTTATCTCCAATAAAAAAGATGTCTATGGGTTGGAGCGAGCTGCTCAGGCTGAGATTGCCAGTCACGTTGTCAGTCATAAAGACTACGCGACGCGTGAGGATTACGACACGCAGTTAAACAGCGTTATTGCTAGTTATTCACCTGATTTGGTTGTATTAGCTGGATTCATGCGCATATTAACTCCTTGGTTTGTTGAACAATTTACAGGTAAGATGTTGAACATTCATCCCTCTTTGTTGCCAAAATACAAAGGATTAGATACGCATCAACGAGCTATTGATGCCAAAGATGAAGTACACGGCGCATCGGTACACTTTGTTACTCCTGAGCTTGATGGCGGGCCAGTTGTTTTACAGTCGAAGGTACCTGTTTTTAGCGATGAAACAGCCTCGCAACTTGCATCAAGAGTGCAAGAACAAGAGCGCCAAATGTATCCATTAGTCGTCAGATGGTTCTGCCAAAAAAGACTGCTAATGCTTAATAATAAGGCATATTTAGATGGAAACGAAATACCAAGCACGGGTTATGCGCCTGATTAACAAACGATGGTTGGCGGGCCTTTTATTTATAGTTGGCTCGGTTGCTCAAGCGTCTGCATTGCCATCATTCGATGCTGAATATACCGCTTATCGTTATGGCAAAAAATTAGGTTACGCATTGCTGAGCGTAGAGAACATCGAAAACAATACCTACCGCATGGAGTATCACTCTAAGGTTTCTTTGTTCTTCTTATCTGATAAAAGAACTGAAATTAGCGACTTCGCTTTTGTTGATAATAAAATTGTGCCTAAAAACTATCGCTATAGTCGTACCGGTACTGGCAGCAATAAAAGCACCAAAATCGTTTTTGATCCCAATAAAGCAGAAATTTTTGTAGACGATAAACCAGGAATTGCATGGCAGGATCAATTCGATAACCAACTATATCGTTTAGATATGCAGCAAAAACTAGCCCAGGGACAAAAAGAGTTCAGTTATAATGTCATTAATTACCGCGGCCAAGAACGTGATTATAACTTAAAGGTAATGGGAACTGAGCAACTCACCTTGCCCTACGGCATGCTTGAAGGCATAAAGGTTGAGATTGTCCGTCACAATTCAACTCGAGAAACGTTTGCCTGGTTTTCGCCTCAACTTAATTATCAGCTAGTACGCCTACAGCAATTTAAAGATGATAAAGAGCAAGGTGATATTCAACTTAAAACGTTTGTTTTAACACAATAAACTATCCTCATTGCAGTGGCTTACGCAAGCCACTGCACATACCACGGTTAACACCCAATCAATATCCGATAAATAAGTACGCTAGATAATTAACCATTAATTAAAAAACTAATGTTATACACTTAATTCTAGTAAGCTAAAGCTTGATATTATTTTAACAAAATACTACCCTAAAAATCTGGTCTGACCTCTATCTTGGAGTCTTTATGCAAACGTTATTATGGACACTTATTATTATCGCCACCCTTGGGGCTGCGAGTTACTTCAGAATGAAATTAATGAATGCCACAATTGCTGTGGCCATCGCTATGTTATTGGGCAGCATATTGGGGCCCGTTGGTGGGTTAGCATGGTTAGTATTTTTGATCATTGCGATACCATTAAATGTTGAGTCAATACGTAAAAAATACCTAACGGCGCCTATCTTAGATACATATAAAAAGATCATGCCGGAAATGTCGAGCACTGAGCGCGATGCTATCGATGCAGGTACTGTATGGTGGGATGGTGAAATTTTCAGCGGCAATCCTAATTGGCAAGCGCTGCACAGTATTCCACAAGCTCGCTTAACAGCCGAAGAGCGTGCTTTTCTGGACGGCCCTGTTACCGAAGTTTGCCAAATGGTGAATGACTGGGATGTAACTCACAAAGACGCCGATCTTACCCCTGAGGTTTGGCAGTTTCTTAAAGACAATAAATTCTTCGCGATGATTATCAAAAAGCAATACGGTGGACTCGAGTTTTCTGCTTTTGCTCAATCTCGTGTTCTGCAAAAGTTATCTGGGGTTAGCGCAGTGCTATCTACCACCGTAGGTGTTCCTAACTCATTAGGCCCAGGTGAGTTACTGCAACATTATGGAACTAAAGAACAGCAAGATCATTACCTACCACGTCTTGCTACGGGTGAAGAAATCCCTTGTTTCGCCCTAACAGGACCTGAAGCAGGCTCCGACGCAGGATCACTGCCTGACACTGGTATTGTGTGCAAAGGCGAATGGGAAGGTAAAGAGGTGGTCGGGTTACGGCTGACCTTTGACAAACGTTACATTACGTTAGCGCCGGTTGCGACTGTCGTCGGTTTAGCGTTTAAAATGTACGATCCCGATGGCTTAGTCGGTGACAAAAAAGACTTAGGTATCACCTGTGCATTGTTACCTCGTGACACCAAAGGAATGGAAATTGGCAATCGCCACTTCCCATTAAACGTGCCGTTTCAAAATGGTCCAATCCGAGGTAGCGACATTTTCGTGCCTCTGGATTACATTATTGGTGGCGTTGAAATGGCCGGTCAAGGCTGGCGCATGTTGGTCGAATGTTTGTCTGTAGGGCGTTGTATTACCCTACCCTCAGCTTCTGCTGGCGGAGCGAAAAGTATTGCCCTGGCTACAGGCGCATATGCGCGTATTCGTCGCCAATTCAAAATGCCTGTGGGTAAAATGGAAGGTGTCGAAGAAATGCTGGCAAGCATTGGTGCTAACGCTTATCTCATGGACGCTGTCACCAGTTTAACAACCAAAGCTGTTGATTTAGGTGAAAAACCTTCCGTTGTATCCGCGATTTGTAAGTACCATCTAACAGAGAAAATGCGTCAGTTGGTCAACGATGCTATGGATGTGCACGGTGGTAAAGGGGTTATGCTCGGGCCAAATAATTATTTGGGTCGTGGTTACCAAGGCGCACCTATCGCGATCACAGTTGAAGGCGCCAATATCCTGACCCGTAATATGATGATTTACGGTCAGGGTGCAATGCGCAGTCATCCATTTGTACTAAAAGAGCTTTACGCAGCAAGTAACGAAGATAAAGGACAAGGCTTGAATGAATTTGATGATGCGGTCTTTGGCCATATTGGCTTTGCCATCAGCAATACCTTTAGAAGTATTTGGTTTTCATTAACAGGCGCTCGCTTGGCCGGCTCACCATTTGATGATGAAACCGCAGGTTACTATCGTTCCTTACAGCGTTTCAGTAGTAATCTAGCCTTGTTGTCTGACGTTTCAATGGCAGTATTGGGCGGAGAACTTAAACGCCGTGAACGCATATCTGCACGTTTAGGTGATGTCTTAAGTCATATATATCTAGCTTCTGCTGTACTAAAACGTTATGACGACCAGGGACGTCTCAAGGAAGATTTACCTTTGGTTCACTGGGCAATGCAAGACACATTATTCAGATTAGAAACAGCGTTAATTGAATTGTTTGAAAACTTCCCATCTAAGGTGCTGGGTGTGATCCTTAAGGCTATGATAATGCCATTCGGTCGTGCATATCGTCGTCCGTCAGATAAGTTAGATCATGAAATTGCCGCAATATTACAAAGCCCCAACAGTTCGCGCACGCGTCTTGGTGAAGGCCAACACTTCGGTGATAAAGATTGCTTAATGGGTGATTTAGAGCAAACGCTAAAAGATGTACTCGCGAGTGAGCCTCTTTTTGACAAGGTATGTAAAGCCGCCAAAGAACGCTATCCTTTCACAGGGCTTGATTTCATTGCCAGCAAGGGTTTAGAGTTAGGTGTAATAACTGAGCAAGAAGCGGAGTTACTTAAGCGCACCGAGGCGGGTCGCTTACGCACCATTAATGTAGATGATTTTGATCCCAAAGAACTTATCGCGAATACTCAGGCAACAAAAGCCAAACGTCCACGTAAAGCTTCTGACGCTGCTTAAGTGATAATGACTGACTAATTAGCCATAACGCTAAAACACAAAAACCGCTTCGTGGAGTGAGCCTATAAAGTTGGACTCACTTCGAAGCTGCTACCAAGGCCTGATTTCGATATTCAATCGAACTCAGGCCTTTTAGTTTCAGTTTTATACGCTTGTTATGGTAATAATAAATATCATCTTTTTTGATCTACGCGGACTCGATAGATTTTTCAAACGTGGTAGCGACGCTATCTTGATTCAGAGTAAGTGACGCGAAGCTATATAACTTGTCTTTCATGCGTTGTGAATAAGTAACAAAGTTGGTTAAGGCACCCGCATCTTCCCGTTTAGGATCGATAAGCAGCAACAGCAAAGCGCGATTAGCGTCATCAATATTGTGCTGTAACGCTTTTGATAACGATTTAGCATTAATCACTTGTTTGTGTTCCATGGCATCGCCAATATCATCAAAAAATTCTAATGTCTGGCTAGATAAACTTCTCACAATAAGCAAAACGTCGCTTTTCAGCTCGATGTATTGTTCCTTCATAATGCGTTTAGAATCAAACAGATCATTAATTGAGTCATGTATTTGAAACAAATAATCAAAACGATTTATAAGGGTCATCAGCTGCTTTGATTCGTCTTCTTGCTTAATGGCACTAACCACTTTTGAGAAGTAATGCAGGTATTCATTTTTTACAAACTGCGTGTATTCTAGGCGCTTACCTGCGGCTTCATAAACGCCATCATAATTTGTTTCGATACTTAAGGTGACTGTGTTGTAGTTTTCCTGAAGAAACCGAAATAACTTAACCTGAGCCTCAGTAAATTTACCTTCGATTTCCGCGAAACCATCTTGTTCATCGTAAGTCGGTAGATTTAACCGCTCAAAATCCATTTTCCCCTCCCCCAGTAACATATCTACCATACGTGTAAATGGGCCTATTGCTAAGGTAAATATAAGACTGGTTGTGATATTAAAAATAAGGTGAATATTGGCAAGCGCAATCGCAGGGTGTTGATTAAACTGGCCTAGCCTGTCGCCAAATAGAAATAACAACGGGGTGAATAGTACGACCCCACCCACGTTAAACAAAAAATGGCTTAAGGCTGCTTTTTTAGCGGACACATCCATGTTGAACATGGCGATAAGTGCAGTAGATGTGGTACCTATATTTGCCCCCATAATCAATGGGACGGCATTTTCCAAACTCACCAACCCTTGCTGAGTCAGAATAATGGCTAACCCAGTTGTAACAGAGCTCGATTGCACTAATGCAGTAAACACACAACCAAGCGCAATAGCATACAAAGGATTATGTGCTTCAGTTAAGAATTTAAGCACACCAGGAGAATGTTGCAGTGGTTCAAGACTCGAAGAAATCAAGTTCAAACTAAAAAAGACAAAGCCGAAGTAGAAAATAGCCTTACCAAATATTGAATAGCGCGAACGCAGCAAACTGACAAAAAAACCTAAAATAATAAAAATGGGCGCGAAATAGGTCATCTTAAAGGCCACAAGTTGAGCGGTGACCGTTGTACCTATATTGCTTCCAAAAATAATACCAACGCTGTTTTTAAAGGATAAGACACCCGCATTAACCAAACCAATCGCGATGACCGACGTCGCAGAACTGGATTGAATCACCATAGTCACAAGCGCACCTATAATCACACCAACAATAGGCCACTTGGTAGCATTACTTAACGATTTTCGAAAATGATCCCCAGCAAGACGTTCAATTTCCTTAGAAAAATTCTCTAATCCAAATATGAACAATATGATAGCCGTTAAGCCAGCCATTAAGACGTGCAAGTATTCCACTCGTATCCACCTAGTACATCACTTGTTCGTAGAGTGTAATCAATTATTTGCAATAATGAACTGATGTGTGTCAATGAGCGTTAGTTAACATCAGGGAGTGCGCACACCGTCAATCCATAATGAAAAATCAAAATCAATTCACAGTGCGGTAGGCGTCACTCAGGACACAATCCGACGGCCTAAACAGAGGTGCCTAAAAACGCTGCACTGGGTACGATCGAGAAGCGTGCGATAGGCATACAATCCCCATCATTACTTTACTTCTATCAACACTTCGTTCTTACGAAACATAGGGATAGTGAACGGCCCATTGTAGCCCGCTTTAATGGCTTGACTTGTGGCCGTGTAACCATGTGCATCAATCCAATTGGTCAGGCGTTGCGTGTACTTTTGTACATTATTGTCACTGAGTGTGCCGCTAAACTCAATGACAGCCACTTTGTAATTTTTGACTTCACTTACCTTTACGTCCTCATTTGTAGGCTTAGGAGTTGTTTGCAAAGTGAAGTCGTTAGGCATGACAAATGACATTACGCCGCCGGTATTTTCCGGCGCACTATCGTTCATAAACACAGGGGCTGTCATAGGGATTTCAGTGCCTTTTTTCAGCATCTTATTGTCATCCATGATAACGGGCGCAGTCATGGCTATTTCAGCTGCCCCTTCGTTTTCACCACCAATGTAGGCAAATAATTTTCTAAAAGCACTATTGCCGCTGTCCTCGGACATGCTCGTTGATACCCACACCATTGAGGCATAATTACGCACCTGTATTTTCTGGCTGTCATCAGATTCTAAGAGCGTATAAGGTGCTGACGCTACTCCGTTTTCGCCTACCACTGAACACCCACCCATGAAAATCGCTAAAAATACCGTGGCAAATTTTGTTGATACAGATGTCATTGTGGCTCCTTACTTTGTATTGCTACTGAAATGATTGCCGAGCACGAAGCTGTCAACGCATTGCGTCGAGCATTTGCATCAGCCTAATGTGTACCTTGATACGCAGATAGTTGAAAAAAGTTCTATGTCCATTGACGACATTTCACATTTGGGATTGCCGATCTAAAATGGCGCCCTTCAAACCACTCATCTTCGACGTGTGATTTTTTGTATATTTGATTGTTTAAGGCGATGAAATTTTAAAATTGACAGTGTCAATATAAAATATATTATGTTGGTTCACAGCTTCGAGTAAAGCCAACTTTACCCGAGAAATGCCAGCAAGGATTTGTTGAGAAAGAGAATAAGCCCCATGATGTACCATCAACAATCAGTCAAGAGCTAGCATGCCTAAAGTGTTATCAGATGATGAAATACGGTGTTTTCGCAACCGCATGTGCGATCACGCGTTGGCTTCTTTTGCTAAGCATGGGGTTGACGGGATCTCTTTGCGTGGATTGGCGGCAGATTTAAGTTGCAGTCGTACCACACCCTATCGTTATTTTAAAAATAAGGCGGACATTCTCGCTGCACTTCGCCAACGGGAGTTTGGCCGCATCGCTGACGCCCTTGAAGCGGCTTTGCTGCACGAACTTAATCCCAGCAAGCAGTTAGAGACATTGTGCAGTGCTTATTTTCAGTTTGCCATTGAAAATCCTGATTCTTATCGCGTCATGTATACTGTGGCCCAGCCTGATCCGTCCCAGTACGGTGAACTTGAAGCAGAGATATTGCGCAGTAGCGAGCCTATGCGGCGTATTGTTAATAATGGCCTGGCAGCAGGCAGCATGTTGGGCGATCCGATTAATATTTGTTATGTACTGTGGGCAGGTTTACACGGCCTGATCTCATTACATTTAGCCCACTTATTGGGAAATAAACGAGAAATTGACGAACTAGCCGCCGTTATGATCCGTTCTTTACTGCGCGCGGTAAGCGCTGAATCGAGCGAACTCGTTGCGACTGACCGAATTAACAAACCCTATTGAATTGAACAATTATAAGGATAAAACATGAGTAAAAATGTAGACGCACTATTTAATCCATTCAGCCTTAAAAGCTTAACACTTCCTAATCGAATTGTGATGGCACCGATGACCCGTGAATTTTCACCCGGTGGTATTCCGACTGATGATGTGGCTGACTATTATCGCCGCCGCGCAGAAGGTGGAACGGGCCTAATTATTACTGAAGGTACCACCATTAACGATCCTGTTGCGACCATGGGTGAACGCATTCCACAAATCCACGGTGAGCAAGCCCTTGCAGGATGGGAGAAAACCGTTAAGGCAGTACACGGCGCAGGGGGTAAAATAATGCCTCAGCTATGGCACGTGGGTATGGCCCGTTCACCGAAAAAAGCGCCTTATCCAGAGTTGCCCAGTGTCGGCCCCTCAGGTTTGCTTGCTCCAGGTAAACAAGTTTCTGAACCTATGACTGCTGCGCAAATTGAAACCGTAATAAGCGGCTTTGCCAACGCAGCGGCTGATGCCATGCGCATCGGTTTCGACGGCGTTGAAATTCATGGCGCCCATGGTTATTTAATTGATCAGTTTTTCTGGAGTGGCACGAACCAACGCACTGATGAATGGGGCGGCAGCATGGCTAATCGCAGTCGTCTTGCTGTAGAGATTATCAAGCGTATCCGCGAAGCGACCTCGCCTGATTTCCCGATTGTATTTCGCTATTCACAGTGGAAGCAGCAAGATTACACCGCCAGATTGGCAGAAACGCCACAGCTACTTGAAGAGTTTTTAGCGCCACTAAACGAAGCTGGAGTGGATATATTCCATTGTTCAACGCGCCGTTACTGGGAAAACGAATTCGACAATAGCTCACTTAACCTAGCCGGATGGACTAAAAAACTCACTGGTAAACCCACAATTACGGTCGGTTCAGTGGGCCTAAATGAAGACTTCTTCAGTGCCTTTGCTGGTAAGGGCTCTAATACACGTTCAATCGATGACTTGATTGAACGGATGGACAAAGGCGAGTTTGACTTAGTAGCTGTTGGTCGTGCCTTGATACAAGATCCTAATTGGGCCAATAAAATTCGTGACGGTAAGCTTGAAGAACTCGAGCAATACTCAGGCGAAGCGCTTACGACTCTGTCTTAAGATTGAATCGTAACGACAAAACTCACAAGTGAGCACTATGAACCAGACCCCAGCATCCATTGCCTTAGCTAAACGTACTCTGCTACTCGCCGTGGCTGCTATGGGTTTTGCCCAAACCGTACTATTCGCCATACTTGCGCCTTTAGGACGCGAAATTGGTTTGGTAGAAGTGCAAATTGGCGCCATTATTTCTTCGTCTTCATTAACCATATTTCTGATCAGTCCCCTTTGGGGGCGAGCCAGCGATGCATGGGGCAGACGAAAGGTGTTGTTAATTGGTTTATTTGGTTATTCTGTGGGCACCATGCTGTTTGCCGGTGTATTTCAAGCCGCTCTACTGGGTTATCTTATCCCCTTAACAGCGCTTGTACTATTGATTGCCACTCGCGTGGCGAATGCCACCGTTATGGCTGCGGTTTCCCCCTCTGCGAATGCTTACATGGCGGATATTACAACCGTAAAAGATCGTATTAAGGGCATGGGCGCACTAGGCGCTGCAACTAACATTGGGTCTATATTAGGGCCGGCAATAGGGGGCTTACTTGCCAGTATTAGCTTGATCACACCACTTTATTTTTCAGTGTTACTGACTGTGGCTGCTGGTTTACTCGCTGTTTACGCCCTACCCGTTCTACCCAAGCCTATCCATATTCGAAAGCCACAAAAACTGAAGTATACCGACCCTAGAATTTTTCCATTGGTGGTCGCGGGTGTGATGCTCTTTATGGGGTTTGCTATTGTGCAGCAAACCATCGCCTTTCGTTTTCAAGACATGTTAGGGCTCGATGGCACCCAAACGGCAAAAATTGTCGGCATTAGTATGATGTTCTCGGCCGCCGCTGCTTTACTCGTGCAATTATTAGTCATACCGCGGCTTTCTGTTAGACCATTCGTTCTACTTAGAATATCCATGCCTATGATGATGGTCGCGTTCGCCATTATGGCTATCAGCGAAACACAAAACATGTACATGTTAGCTATGTGTATTCTAGGTTCAGGAATGGGATTGGCCGGACCCGGCTTTATGGCTGGCGCCTCGGTTGCCGTATCATCTGAAGAGCAAGGTGCCGTCGCTGGTGTCGCCGGTGCTTGCCCGCCGTTAGGCTTCACCGTAGGCCCGTTATTGGGCACCTATCTTTACTCGATAGATGGCTCACTGCCCTATTGGTTTGCGTTTGGCTGCTACTTCTTATTATTTTTTGTTACGCTGAAGTTCAAAGACCGGAAATAGTTATTCTATACCGTAGTGTTAGCTTAAGGCAGTACGCTGCAACTACAGCTGGGTTAATGCTCTACTGTTAGTCTTTTTTGCAATAGTTATAACGCATAAAAAACAGCAGAAAACTAGGTTAATAGTGCGACTTTATTTTCAAATAGTTAGTCTCGTAGCCAGAAAAATAATGTTCCCAGCATTAAAATACTTATTACAAGTCATAACCCCTATATTCAAACACTAAGCTCATTCATAAATTTGCTGAGGCGGCTTAGCTCCATATCGTTCAAAATATTGATTTATTTTGCCACTTTTTCGGTATTCCAACATTCGTTCAGACACAGCATCATAAATGCGGACCGCTTTGGATTTTTTAGGAATACTGATGTAAAAATGGTTGATAAAGCTATCGACAAAAGTAGCCTTTTCAAAACGAGCAGCAAACAACTCGGCTCTTTGGGACGCAGATGTTACGGCTACATCAATTCGCCCACGTTCGAGCATCGCTAATAACTGCTTGGTTTCACCCACTAACGTGAGTGTTACGGGACCAATATTAGAAAAATGAGGGGAGTAATATGCGCCTCTAATAGCACCGATATTCACTTTCTCTAAATCGGCGTAAGATTTTATATCACCTTTAAAGTTTGGCGACTTGTAAAAAGAAAGGGATCGAATATCGTAACCATAGGTAATAGGTAGCAAAACAGATCGTCGCTCTGGAATCATAGAATGACGGATCAATAAGTCTACATTGCCTTTTTGAGCTTCTCGATAAGAACGGCTCCAAGGTGCGTTTAACCAGATAATGTCATGCCCAAGATCAGCAAAAATATCTGTAACCAGCTCAGGTATGATACCAATGCACTTATTTCCATCAAAGAATAAATCAGGCGGATAATTGCGACAATGAGCGCTATAGGTATCCGCAAATGAATGCATTGGCAAAAAGCCAAATAGAACAAATACACAAACCTGTACATAATGTTTCATTTCACACATACATCCATTTTCTTATCGTCGTTCGGACTTGTTCCGTCACTTTGGATTTGAGTTAAATTATTGTTCGTCCAAACTATTTTTCATCAAGTAATATACGTTCAGGTGTTAACCCATTGGGCATACTAGCTAGCTAAGCCCGTTTATTGTGTAAAATAAATACATCTGATCGTCTAGAACTTTCTTTCACTTCAGCATAGTCGAATAGTGCTTATTGTTTGCTGTTATTTAAAAAATTCATTTTGAGGGGACATAAACCTTACGTTTAAACAACAAGCTGCGCTTGCTTTGGATAATTTAAAATCGTCGCACTCGATTGTACTTAAGTGCCGGTAATGTCGATGCCTAACAATCGAAATACTTCTTTGCTGACATCCAGATACTCTTGCTAAGCTGAAAGACTATAACTTGCTTGATTTAAGCATTTAGCCCTCACGTTATATAGTCCCGATACACCAGTGAGTTAGACTGGAGGCGCACTCTTGAGTAGTGCGTCGCTATGTATTGCCCCTTGTCATGCCCGCCGTTATTAATGCCCCTATTAATTATGCTCAGGCACGATGGGGGCCAATAAAGGTATTGAGCATTATACCAAAGTATCGAGCTGTAGATTTTTCAATCAATTAAAATAGCGTTTAATGAGCTCAACGAAACGAGATTAAACTACATTAAGAACCGAGGAATTGACCATGTTGAAAATTGTTAAAACTTCTATCGCTATCGCCGCTACATCTATTATTTTTGCTGCACCGGCTCAAGCAGACGTAACTGAAGCATTGCAGAACATCTGCACTATTGTTAAAGCTGATGATAAAGGCGAATTACGCAAAAAAATGAAACGCGTTCAGTCAGACTACCGCCTTAAATTACAAGATTATTATTCAGGTATCAGCTGTGGTGGTAATAGCTTGATCCGCACAGCCATGTTAAACGACGCAATTGAAACGGGTACCTTAATGGTTAAAAAAATGCCTAAAAGTGACTTAAGCACGCCTGAACAAGACGGCAAAACCGTTGTGGCTTGGGCCACAGAAAATGGTTTAACCAATTCACCGATTGTTGCGGTACTAAACGACCGTATTTAACGACCGTATATTACGACCGTATTTTACAACCGTATCAAACAATATTACTTATTGATGCGCGCAGTGGGCGCATCGACATTTTCAACTTGATTCTGGCGTTACATTCCCAGACAAAACCACCGAGTGGCGCTACTTGGTGGCTAGAAAAACGGCCTCTTTTAGGGCTTTTTTTTGACGGCGCGACAACGCTTGGTTTACCAACAAATCATTATTATGCTTAATTGCACAATCCACTAATACACGCTGCTGTAGAATCCACTTTTAACGACAATTGTCAGTCCAATATATTGATAACAAGACCATTTATCGTTATGTTAAAATTTGAACTTTGAGTCTCGGTAATGAATTTATCCGAGTACAACAAGCATGTCTCATCTAATGCGTATGCTAAAAGCAAAAAGTTAAGCTTTACTCTGCGCTTATTTCCTCAGACCAACGTTGTATGAGATACAAATGACGGATCAATTAGTTCAGAATTTCCAGTACCGACGTGATGTTATGCGGGTGCTACTTATTATCACCTTTATTGGCGGTTGTATTTTTTCTACCGTCAATTTTCAACGCGGTCTATGACCATTAGCGCTTATAGAACTGCTGTATGGATTGTTCTCTTTGTGGCTGTGGCAGCGGATATTGACCACCGTGTACTTCCAAAAGTGGGTCACTATTTATGTCGTGCCATTTTTTGTCATCATGATTTACGGCTTGTCAGTGCCCCAATCATCTGAATCGATTTTCGTATGGATTTTAACCATTCCGGTTATCTCGTATCTGTTGATGGGACGAAAACAAGGTTTTTGGTTTTCGTTGACCTTTATCCTTTTTGGCATTGTGGCTTACCACTGGCGTTTTATTAACTCAGAACACAATTTTTCCCTCAATGTGGCCATATCGGTTAACGTGATATTAAGTTCATTTTTAATGATGACATTCGCGCATGTTTACGAGAAAAACCGTGAGCAAAACGAAGACCGATTATTGTCTCTTGCAGGCACTGACCCGCTTACAGGTCTAGCTAATCGTATGAAATTGAATGAAAGTTTCCAGCGGATAAGTGCCTTGGCCGCTCGCCATGATGATCCTTTAACCGTAGTGTTGTTCGATTTAGATTTATTCAAAACCATCAATGATGTTTACGGTCACGCTGTGGGTGACTGTGCCCTACGACACGTAGCTGATTTTCTGCAACAAAATACCAGAAAGTCAGATTTACTCGCGCGATTTGGCGGAGAAGAATTCGCCTTATTAATGGTGGCCACTGATATAGAAAAAGGTCATCAACAAGTCAATGCATTACGAAAACTACTTATGAAGACCCCGTTTACCAGCCCAAAGGGTGATATTTACATCACCTTGAGTGCCGGCATATCGAGCTTTGGTCGAGATGGGAATGACTTAGACAAACTGCTTGATACCGCCGATAAGCGTTTGTATTGCGCAAAAGAAAACGGCCGTAATCAAGTCATTTCTAGCGACATTAAAAACGGCGAACATTGCTGACAACGCCGCTTTAAACCAATATATAAACCACGACAATGCCGCTCAACTACGCCTAACGTTCAATCAGGTAGACTATAAAACCTGCATATTGCATTTACATCGGCGTTAATTAGCGGCGCAAGCACCGCGTAATTACTCTGTTAAAAATTTCGCGATACTGGCATTTACTTCTTCGGGTTTTTCGTGGTGTAGCCAATGTGTAGCGTCACTAAAGCGTTGTATTCGGCAGTCAGGTACATATTGTTCAATCCCGTCTAGAATGCCTGTTACAAAGGCTTCATCTTGCTCTCCCCATAGGACTAATGTGGGCGTAGCAATACGAATATTAGGAATTTTCAAAGCATATTCCGTCGTAATATCCGCCTGTGCTTCAGGCGGTAATTGCGGCATAGCGCGATAATATTGCAGCATACCGTTAACGGCCCCGGGTTGCTTCCAAGCTCGCATATATTCAGCCTTCTGACGCTCAGTAAACTGGGTATTGTGCATGCCAGAAAATAACATATCTTTGAGCATGGCAAAGTCATTGTGTTGCACAAACTCGACCCCATTTTCAGCTACCAGTTGGTGAATGTAAGCACTTTTTTGGCGCTGTTGGGGGTTAGTGGCCATCTCACGAGTAAACGTGCTCGGATGAGCAGCATTCAAAATAACTAACTTATTAAAAAGTTGCGGATGAAATGCCGCAAGAGGCCATGCTATTGCCCCGCCCCAATCGTGAGCGATTAGGTTAACTGGTGCGTCCGGACTTATTTTTGCAACGAACTGAGCATACAAGGCAATAAGATTCGGTACGCTGTAAGCCTCTTGTGATTGAGGTTTATCGCTCAAATTGTAGCCCATCAAATCCGGCACGATGACACGATAATGCGCGCGAAAGTGATCAATTTGCGCCTGCCAAGTTCCCCAATACTCTGGAAAACCGTGCAAAAAAATTAAGGTTTGCGTGCTGTCTTGCGGGTTGTGGCACGCCGCTTCGACGTAATGCAAAGATACGCCGTTGATATCAGCGTAATGATGGCTTATAGGCATGGTCTATCCCTTTAATAAAAAAGGCGAACACTTTTCTAAAGAAAAGGTTCGCCTTTACTTATTCTTATGAATAATTGCGTTATTAAGCGCTTAAGTCGAACTGCTCGACTGGCATACTCATTAAGCTGTCTGAACCGGTTTCGATTGCAGATACCAATGAACGAGTGCGGGTTAACAAACGGTCAAAGTAAAACTTAGCCGTATGTAACTTCGCTTGGTAGAACGCAGCATTATCTGTGCCTGCATCTAGCTTCTCCTGCGCCAATACAGCCATCTTCAACCAGAAATATCCTACTGTGACATAACCTGAATACATTAAGTAATCTACTGAAGCAGCACCTAATTCGTCTGGGTTGCTAGCTGCACGTTTGGTGATATCAGCGGTAATTTGCTTCCACTCATCTAAATGCACTTCGATGGCGTTTGACCATGCGTTGAACTGGCCTTTGTCACGAATACTTAAGCAGTAATCACGTACTTCTTGGGTAAATACGTCAAGCAACTTACCATTTGAACCGACAACTTTACGCGCCAATAAATCGATTGCCTGAATACCTGTAGTACCTTCGTACATAGTACAAATACGCGTATCACGAGCAAGTTGTTCCATGCCCCATTCTTTAATAAAACCATGTCCGCCATATACTTGCATACCATAGCTAGTCGCTTCTTGCGCAGTTTCGGTTAAGAATGCTTTAACGATTGGCGTCAAAAATGCCAATTTCGCTTCACTTAACTGTTTGTCAGCTTCGTCTTTGCTGTATAACGTGATATCAACTAATTTCATGGCGTAAATGGCTAACGCGCGATTACCTTCGGCAAACGCTTTTTGTGTTAACAACATACGGCGCACATCTGGATGCACAATAATCGGATCCGCTGGGCCTGCCGGATTTTGCACACCTTTCATGGAACGGAATTGCAAACGGTCTTTAGCGTATGCAAGCGCACCTTGGAATGCCGTTTCGCTTGATGCCAAGCCTTCAAGTCCTGTGCCGATCCGAGCAGAGTTCATAAAGGTGAACATGCAATTTAGACCACGGTTCTCAGTACCGATTAAGTACCCTTTCGCGCCGTCGAAGTTAATTACGCATGTCGCTGAACCTTTAATACCCATTTTATGTTCAATGGAACCACAGGTAACGGCGTTACGATCTTCTTTTTCACCTTCAGCGCTCACGTTAAACTTAGGAACCGCGAACAAAGAAATACCTTTCGTTCCTTCTGGTGCACCAGGAAGACGCGCAATAACGATATGCACGATATTTTCTGACATATCATGCTCGCCGGCTGAGATGAAAATCTTAGTGCCGGTTAGGTTATAACTGCCATCTGTGTTCTTTTCAGCTTTGGTTTTTAGCATCCCTAAATCTGAACCACAGTGTGACTCGGTCAAACACATGGTCCCTGTCCACGTTCCTGCAACCAATTTATGCAAAAACATTTTTTGCTGTTCTGGCGTACCATGAGCTTCAAGTGTTGCCATACAACCTTGGCTCAATCCTGGGTACATCGCCCAAGCATGGTTCGCACCTGATAACCACTCACCTAACGCTGATGACAGTGAATAGGGTAGTTCTTGACCACCAAATTCCGCTGGGTGTGTCATTGAAGGCCATCCGCCCTCAACATATTGCTGATACGCTTCTTTAAAACCCGTTGGTGTGGTCACCACTGAGTCTGTCCAAGTACAACCTTCTTCATCACCAATTGCATTAATCGGCGCAATTACGTTTTCGCTAAACTTAGCCGCTTCTGAAAAGATGGCCTCGACCATATCCGGAGACGCTTCTTCGAAACCGAGATCAGCATAATGCTTTTCGAATCCCAGTAACTCGTTCATAACGAATAATGCGTCTTTTTGCGGCGCTTTATAACCTTCCATCGTGTAACCTCATTGGGTTTTAGCGCCTCTTGCGAGGCGCTTAAAATTTAGTAGACTTCGAATAAACCAGCTGCGCCCATACCGCCACCAATACACATGGTGCATACCACGTATTTGGCACCACGGCGTTTGCCTTCGATAAGTGCATGACCCACCATACGCGCACCACTCATGCCGTAAGGGTGACCAATTGAAATTGCCCCGCCATTAACGTTAAGCAATTCATCAGGAATACCCAACTTATCTCGGCAGTACATCACTTGTACGGCAAATGCTTCATTTAGTTCCCACAAACCGATATCGTTCATGGTTAAGCCATGTTGCTTAAGCAATTTAGGGATAGCGAATACTGGACCGATGCCCATTTCGTCCGGTTCACAACCTGCAACCGCAATACCTCGATAGGCACCAAGAGGCGTTAAGTTCTGTTGCTCAGCTAATTTCGAGCTCATAATGACTGTGGCTGATGCTCCGTCAGACAACTGACTTGCGTTACCCGCAGTGATGAGACCACCTTCGATAACAGGCTTAAGGCTTTTTAACCCTTCAAGCGTCGTTTCAGCACGGTTACCTTCATCTTTACTCAAGGTAACTTCATGGAAGCTCTCTTCTTTGGTCTCGCGGTCAACTACCACTTTAGTGGTTGTCACTGGCACGATTTCATCGTCAAATTTACCTGCAGCTTGACCCGCCGCGGTGCGCATTTGACTTTGTAATGCGTAATCGTCCATTGCATCACGGTCAATACCGTAGCGAGCAGCAACGACTTCAGCCGTTTGCAACATAGGCATATAGATATTTTTATGCAATTTAGCCAACGCAGGATCAACCATGCGATGGGTATTCATGTATTTATTTTGCACTAAGCTTATCGAATCAAGACCACCCGCAACCATTATTGGCACGTTGTCGGTAATAATGTGCTTAGCGGCTGTCGCAATTGCGTACATACCCGAGCTACACTGGCGATCAAGCGTCATACCTGCAACCGTGACGGGCAAACCACCAGCCAGACCTGCTAAACGACCGATATTCATACCGCCGCTGCCTTGAGTTAAGGCGCTACCCATAATCACATCATCAACTGATGCAGGATCAATGCCGGCTCTTTTTACCGCTTCACGAATGGCATGACCACCTAAGCTAGGTGCTTCAAGATTATTAAATGCGCCTTTATAAGCACGGCCAATGGGTGTTCTTGCGGTGGATACTATGACTGCTTCTTTCATAATTGTTCTCTCGTTTTGTAATAGGTTAAGTAGGTGTTACTGTTTGAAATCTGCAAAGCGTTTGCCTTGCTCAGCGAGCTTTTTCAATAGCGGCGCTGGTTCAAACCAGTGACCACCGTATTCACCTAATTCATCACGATATTTGCACATCGCGTCGTAAACTTTTTTCAAGCCAATTTCATCGGCATATTGCATAGGGCCGCCACGATAAACGGGGAAACCATAGCCATATACATAGATAACATCGATGTCGCTTGATTTAGCAGCAATGCCCTCTTCCAATATCAACGCACCTTCATTGATTAATGGGAAAATGATGCGCTCTAGAATTTCTTGATCTGAGATGTCACGTTGCGGAATACCTAAACGTGCCGCTTCTTCTTTTGCCATCTCAACCACTTCAGGATCTGGCACTGGCGTTCTATTGCCTGGTTCGTACATGTACGCACCGCGGCCTGACTTAAGCCCCACGCGACCTTGTTTTACCAAACGGTCAGAGACCACGCAGTAACTAGGATCATGCTCAATAAACTCGCGACGTGACTCACGTACGTAGTAACCAATATCTAAACCTGCCATATCACCCATAGTGAATGGGCCCATAGGTAAGCCAAAATCATAAATAACTTTGTCGACTTGTTGGGGAGTGGCACCTTCTAACATCAAGCGCGCTGCTTCACGGCCATAAGGTTCAATCATGCGGTTACCCACAAAGCCAAAACATACGCCAACCAGTACCGCGACCTTGTTAATTTTCTTAGCCATCTGCATAGATGTTTTAATCACTTCGGCAGAGGTTTTTTCAGCCTTAACGACTTCAAGCAACTTCATTACGTTTGCAGGGCTAAAGAAGTGCAAACCAATCACGTCTTCAGGACGTGAGGTAGAAGCAGCGATTTCATTGACATCCAATGTAGACGTATTAGAGGCCAAAATAGCACCTGGCTTACATACTTTATCAAGTGCACCAAAGACTTCTTTCTTAACCGACATTTTTTCAAACACGGCTTCAATCACTAAATCTACGTCGCTTAGGGCAGCATATTCAGTAGAGCCCTGTAGTAGCGCCATTCTATCTTCAACAGCTTGTGCGGTAAGTTTGCCTTTTTTGGCAGAGTTTTCGTAGTTTTTACGAATTAGCGCTAGGCCTTTATCAAGAGCCTCTTGCTTGAGCTCAAGCATGATGACCGGGATACCCGCATTAGCGAAGTTCATAGCGATACCACCGCCCATAGTGCCCGCACCGATAATACCGACCTTTTTAATATCACGAACCGGCGTCGATTTATCGTAGTCGCTTACATGTGAAGCGGCACGTTCAGCAAAGAAGAAGTGTTGCTGAGCACGCGCTTCTTTTGAGCCCATGCATTCCATAAACAACTCACCTTCGCGAACCAAACCTTGCTGAAACGGCAATGAAACTGACGCTTCAACAGCTTGAATACAACGTTCTGGGGCAAAAAAGCCACGAGCTTGCTTCTTCAGGCCTTGACGATACTGAGCGAACAGTTCATCTGGCGCGCTGGCTTTATCAATTTCAATGTCTGATGTTTTGCGTGTTTTCTCACCATCTGCAATAACCTTCTCAACGAATGCCATGGCTTCAGTTAATAGGTTGCTTGGATCTTCAACCACTAGGTCAAACACACCGTTAAGCTTGCTGGCTTTTTCTGGGCGGCCGGACACAATCATATCGAGGGCTTTTGGCACGCCAGCAAGGCGTGGTAGACGCTGCGTACCACCAGCACCAGGTAAAATACCTAAATTAACTTCCGGCAAGCCAACCTTATTGCTGGCAAAGGTCACGCGGTAGTGACACGACAGAGCAACTTCAAGTCCACCACCAAACGCTGGGCCATTAAGCACGGCTATAATGGGTTTAGCTGCATTTTCAATAACGTCTAATACTGTAGGTAAATGCGGTTCAAGGTTACCCCCTGAAAATTCACTGATGTCGGCGCCACCAGAAAACAGTGCCAATTTAGATGAGATAACAATGGCTTTCACTTGATCGTTATCTAACGCCTGTTTAATATTTTCGATTAATCCAACGCGAACTGACTTGGATAAAGCATTAACCGGTGGGCTTTGCATATACAAAACCGCGACGTTTCCTTGTACTTCAGCTATCACTGCTTGACTCATAATGACCTCTTACCAGATAAATTAGTAAACGAATACTAGGTCAGGGAGCTTAATCATCCAAATTTATTGGTTTTATATTTGTTAATAATCTTAACTGATAACGCAGGTATTCACGTTCGTATCTAATTATTCATTAAATTCATACTTCTGCATTAATTTAGGCGAGTTGACTTT
>TARA_R110001632_G_scaffold199060_2_pt1 | contig 21001 bp, 14 predicted proteins | sample TARA_R110001632 | Tara Oceans TARA_R110001632 (sample SAMEA4398266) | marine metagenome | biome: Polar Biome; feature: [SRF] surface water layer (ENVO:00010504); material: water (ENVO:00002006), including particulate matter (ENVO:01000060) such as... | depth 5 m
CGCTTCAACTTCTTGATGATCGTAGGATACCATTGCTGGCACATTCCAACCATTTTTATGATCTTTAGGGTCTACCGTTAAGTAATCTTTTAAGGTAGTTTCTTTTAAGATATCGTGTCTTCCTGCAATCGTTTTTTGTACCTGAGTACAAGCAAACTCATGAATAGCTCCTGAAGTTCTCTCTACAGAAACCCCATACTGAACATTGTGTCCGTTTGCATATAAAGTATAGGCATTTACACCTACTTGCATGTCTTTTTTTAGATTGGTTTTTCTACCATATCCTAAAGCTAATCCAATAGAACCGGGTGCTTGACCTGGTTGAATCATTACTGGAATATTCTCAAGAGTTACACCATTTACGGTCACTTTTGCATAATTCCCATTGATAGCTCCGTTATCTTTTACTGGATTTGTAAAACCTAACACTCTGGCATCAGCCATAGAAACTGTTAAGTAATTATCCCAAGATGCTCTTGTTAATGGATCTGGAAACTCTTGTAACCAAGGGTTATTCGCTTGTTTTCCATCACCTAAAGCGGTAGAAGAATATAATACTAATTCAAAATCTGAAGATTTAGTTACACCTACTAAAGCACTTGCAACTGAAACAACATCTATTGAATTTTTTGAAACAGTATTAGAAGTTTCTTTTGTAAAGAAACCATCATGTAATGCTTGATTCCACGATTTTCCTCCTAAAACGTTTGTTGACCAATATCCTTTTAGATAATCGTGATATGATGTAGTGTTCCCAGACCATTTTAATAATACTTCTTGAAATTGAGCGGTATTAAATAATTTTTGAATGGTAGGCTGAATTAATCCGTAGTTTCCTTCAGTTATCATTACATCTCCCCAAGACTCTAAGAAGTGAGTCATCGGTAATGTAAACTGAGTCGCATTAGCCGTATCATCATTTTGAACTGACATTGCTACAGATAAATCTAATTTTTTGATTGCTTCAGCAAAATCAGTACCTACAGATAAGTTATAAACTGGGTCTACATTATAAGTAAGTAATCCTTTTACCTTACCCACTTTCATATCTGCAACTACCTGAGCTAACTCAGCATCGTTTCCTTTTCTAATATGTAATGGGTTTGCTGCATCAAACACTTTACTTTGTAAAGCATCATTGATAGCAAAAGCAATGAGTTGCGCATTTTTGTCTGAAGAACCTGTTACCACAACTCCGTGGGATCCTGATTTTTTCAACGCTGCTGCAACTTCTTTGATATGTGCATCTACTGGAGTTGCTTTTGAAGGCAAACTAGCACCAGTAATTGTATTGTATAAGTTAATTAAAGCAAATATTTGATCTGATGGTTTTGCAACCACACGTTTATCAGCATTTGCTCCAGTTAAAGACATGTTCGCTTCAAACTGAACATGGTAAGACATATGACCTGAATCTGGTTTTCTGCTTGCTGCATAACCTTTATCAAAACCACCTTGCCAATCTCCTAAGATATCTGCCCCAAAAGAAACAATAGTGTGTGCTTTATCAAAATGATAATTTGGCACAGCTCTTGTTCCAAACATTGCTTCAAATGCATCCGCTGTTCCGCTTTCAGAAATTGCATCATATGCAACATGCTTAACATTAGGATAAGCTGCAGTAAATTCTGAAATGATTTGATCTGTTGATGGACTTGCTAATGTTCCTGTTAGTAAAACAACAGTTTCATTGGCTTCTTTTAGTTGCGCTAATTTTGCTCCTATTTCACTATGTGCTGTATCCCAAGAAATAGCAGTTGCTCCTTTTCTTGGTTCTTTTAATCTAAGTTGTTCATCATATAATGACAAAACTGATGCTTGAACTCTTGCATTGGTTGTTCCGTTAGCATCTTTGTTTGGCATAATTAAGATTGGACGACCTTCACGAGTTTTTACTAAAACATTCGCGAAATCAAATCCATCGGCAATAGTACTTGCGTACCAATCTGCAACACCTAAGATAGTATCATCTGGCTTTACAACATAAGGAATCGATTTTTTAACCGGTCCTTCACAAGCAGCTAATGTAGCTGCTGCTGTCGTAAATCCAACGTATTTTAAGAAATCTCTTCTAGAAGTAGATGAGTTTTCTAACGTTTCTTTATCTCCTAAAAATTCGTCTGTAGGAATTTCTTCTACAAATTCGTTTTTACTTAGCGTTTCAACAATAGAACTATCTTTTAGTTCCTCAACACTTTGCCAGTATTTTTTGTTTGAAGCCATTTATATAGAATTTATCTTCTTAATTGATTAATGATGACACTTACCACATTCGATTCCACCTAACTGAGCAATAGTAACTTCTTTAGTTCCATATTTCTCTGCTAATTGTTTGTGGATCTTCTCGTAATAAGGATTTCCTTTTAAATCTACGTTCGTCTCTCTATGACAGTCAATACACCAACCCATTGTTAATGGTGAGTATTGATACATTTCATCCATAGTATCTACAGGACCATGACATTGCTTACAATCTACACCTGCAACAGTAACGTGTTGTGCATGCACAAAGTTAACGTGATCTGGCAAGTTATGTAAACGAATCCATTTGATAGGTTTTGTAACACCTGTGTATTCGAGATTTTCAGAGTCCCATCCTGCGGCGTCATAAATCTTTTGGATTTCTTTGTCTAAATCTGCTTTTCTTAACGTGATTCCGTTGTATTCAACTTCGGTTCCTTCAGCAACTTCTGCAATATTTTTATGACAGTTCATACAAACGTTTACAGATGGAATTCCCGAATGCTTACTGTGTTTTGCTGAAGAGTGACAGTATTGACAATCGATCTTATTTTCACCAGCGTGAATCTTGTGAGAAAACGCTATAGGTTGTACTGGTTGATATCCTTGATCTACACCAACACTAAAAAGTGTACCAAATATAAAATAGGCTCCTACAAGTAATAAAAATATCGTTCCAACAACGTGTAAGAAAGTATTTTGTTTGATTCCTGCCCAAACTTCTTTAAGAGTTCCTAAAGAACCTGGAGTTTTTGGAGCTCCTTTTAATTCACTAATGGTTTTTAATAAAGCTGCAATAATTAAAAATGCAGAAATAATGATGGCTCCTAAAACTAGCATTAACCATTCTGGAGCTTCTTGCGAAACACCTGAATTTTCTAGTGTACCAGCAACAACTGCTTTCTTTGGATCACCAACAGTTGTGTAATACAAAATATCATCAATTTGAGTATCTGATAATTGTGGAAAAGCTGACATGACAGATCCATTGTATTCATTAAAAACTGCAATAGCATCTTTATCACCAGAGGCTCTTAATGCTGAATTATTTTTAATCCATGCTTTTAACCAATCATTTTCTCTTCTTTCCTCAACAGCACCAAGTGCTGGACCAATTAGCTTTCTGTCTAACTTATGACAAGAAGCACATAATTGTTTGAATAACTTTCTTCCTTCTTTCTGACGAGTTTCATCTACAGCATCTTGTGCCATAGCAGAAAAGCTCATAGAAAATAATAATAGGAATGTAAAACTCTTAAGAAGTACGCTGGTTAGTCGATTGTGTAGATCTACACTTTTCATATTCACAAACTATTAGTTTAGTATCTTATAACTCTAAAATCTAACTAAATTTGGGTTAAAATACCCCACCTAATTAGTTGCACAAAAGTAGTACATATAACTAAATTTTGAAATGCTAATGGCGTGTTAAATACTAATTTATATTAGTTCTAAATAAGATTATTTTTCAATTTATTTCTGTTCAAGTCGTTAACTTTGTAGTGAATATTTTTTTTATGAAAAAAACAATCCTATTATTTTCTTTTTTAGTGATGAGTACGCTCTCATCTCAAGCCGTTTTTTCTCAATCAGAAAAATCTGATAATGAGTTAATTAACGACCTTATATCTAAAAAAAGAGCGTTTAATAAAGAATATAGTTTTGGATATAGAATTCAACTTTATAACGGTTTTGAAACTGAATCAAAAAAGTTGAGGGCTAAATTTAAAATTGATTTTCCTGAGATTAAAACATTTATTGTCTACAGACAACCAGAATGGAAAATTCAAGTTGGTTTTTACAAAACAAAACTCGAAGCTGATAAAGCGTTATTAGAGTTAAAAAGAAAATACGAAAGCGCCATTGTTATTCCATTAGGAAAATAAGAATACATAAAAAAAGCGCCGCAAATTGCGGCGCTTTTTTTATGTATAAGTTTGAAATTTTATTTCAATTTTTTCTTCACTGCTACTTCTTGGTAAGCTTCAATAACATCACCTTCAACGATATCATTGTAGTTCTTCATCTGAAGTCCACAATCATATCCTTTAGCAACTTCTTTTACATCATCTTTAAATCTTTTTAGCGAAGTAAGTTCTCCATCATGAACAACAATACCATCACGTATAATTCTGATTTTAGAGTTTCTAAAGATCTTACCACTCATTACCATACAACCTGCAATGTTACCAACTTTAGAAATTTTATAAACTTCTCTAATTTCAACATTACCGGTAACCTCTTCTTTCATTTCCGGAGATAACATTCCTTCCATGGCATCTTTAAGATCGTTGATCGCATCATAAATAATTGAATAAGTTCTAATATCTACTTCTTCTTTATCAGCGATAACTCTAGCATTTGCCTGAGGCCTTACGTTAAATCCAACAATAATAGCATCAGAAGCTGTTGCTAATAATACGTCTGATTCTGTAATAGCTCCTACTCCTTTATGTAAAATATTTACTTGAATCTCTTCAGTAGATAACTTCTGGAAAGAATCTGTTAATGCTTCTACCGAACCATCTACATCTCCTTTTAAAATAATATTCAACTCTTTGAAATCTCCTAGCGCAATACGTCTTCCAATTTCTGCAAGTGTTAATGTTTTCTGAGTTCTAACAGATTGTTCTCTTTGTAATTGTGAACGTTTTGAGGCGATTTGTTTTGCTTCTCTTTCATCGTCAAATACATTGAATTTATCTCCTGCTTGTGGCGCACCATCCAATCCTAAGATTGAAACTGGTGTTGATGGACCTGCGATTTCAACATTGTTTCCTTTGTCATCAAACATGGCTTTTACTTTACCACTGTTTTTTCCGGCCAACATGTAGTCTCCAATTTTTAAAGTACCTGCTTGGACTAATATGGTAGTCACATAACCTCTTCCTTTATCTAATTGCGCTTCTACTACTGCACCAACTGCATTTTTATTAGGGTTTGCTTTTAATTCTAAGATTTCAGCTTCTAACAATACTTTTTCCAATAATTCTGGAATCCCTTGTCCTGTTTTTGCAGAAATATCTTGTGATTGAATACTTCCTCCCCATTCTTCAATTAATAAATTCATGGAAGAAAGTTGCGTTTTTACATTATCTGGGTTCGCATTTGGCTTGTCAATTTTATTAATTGCAAATATGATTGGAACCCCTGCTGCTTGCGCGTGAGATATAGCTTCTTTTGTTTGAGGCATTACATCATCATCGGCTGCTGCTACAATAATTACTAAATCTGTAACCTGTGCACCACGAGCTCTCATCGCTGTAAAAGCTTCGTGACCCGGTGTATCTAAAAATGCAATTTTTTGATCTCCTACATTTACAGAGTACGCTCCAATATGTTGTGTAATTCCTCCTGATTCTCCATCAATTACATTTGCTTTTCTAATATAATCTAATAAAGAAGTTTTACCGTGATCTACGTGTCCCATTACTGTAATAATTGGAGCACGATTTACTAAATCTTCTGGCTTGTCTATAACCTCTTCAATAGATTCTTCCACTTCAGCGCCAACAAATTCTACAGTATGATCAAATTCTTCTGCTACAATTTTTAAAGTTTCAGCATCTAAACGTTGATTCATTGTTACCATCATTCCTAACATCATACATGCAGAAATAATATCAGTTACAGGAACCTCCATCATTGTGGCAACTTCACTTACGGTTACAAATTCTGTAACCTTTAATATTTTAGATTCTAGTGCTTGTGCTTCAGATTCTGCATCAGATAATTCTCTGTGAGCATCTCTCTTATTTCTTCTGTACTTAGCTCCTTTACCTTTAGAAGATTTCCCTTGAAGTTTTTCTAGAGTTTCTCTAACTTGCTTCTGGATTTCTGCTTCTGTAAGTTCTTCTTTTTTAACAACAGGTCTTCTTTGTTGTGAACCTCCTCTAGCGCCTCCTCTAGCTGGCGGTCTATTTTGATTCTGACCAGGTGTTCTGGTTTGGTTGTTTTGTCCAGGTGCCCCAGGCTTACTAATTCTCTTTCTCTTTCTTTTAGAAGCGTCGTTGCTATTTGTTTTGGGTTTATCAGCAGGTTTTTTCTTAGCTTTCTCAAATTGCTTAAGATCAATTGTTTTACCTGTTAACTTAGGACCGTCTAACTTTTTATAGTTTGTCTTTAAAGTTTCAGAAATCTCTAGATCATTTTCAGAACTAGATTCTTCTGTTTTTTTGGCAACTTTTTCTTTTTCAACTGTTGGCTTGTCTTCAACTTTCTTTTCAGAGATGGTTTCAGCTTTTTTATCAGAAGTTACTTCTTCAACCTTCTTTTCAACTTTAGCTTCTTGTTTAGCTTCTTCCTTAACAATAACCTTTTCTTCAGCTTTGGATTCTTGTTTTACTTCTTCCTCAACTTTTGGTTCTTCAACAGTTTTTCCCGCTACTTTAGGGGTTGCTTTTTTAGGAGCAATATCTATTTTACCAACTGTTTTTATTTCTAGTTTTTCAGCTTTAGCTTTTAAGACCTCATCTCGTTTTTCATCTTCTAGTCTTTTCTTTTCAATTTTAGCTTCGAGCTCAAGTCTAATTGCTTCTTTCTCTTTTCTCTTTTCTTCGCCTACTTCTTTTGATGCTGCTCTCTTGTTTGCATCTGTTTCGAAACCATCTTGTAGCACCTGATATATCTCACCTGATATTTTTGTAGTTGGTCTTGCATCGATCTGGTGACCGTTTTTAGCAAGATATTCCACAGCTCTATCAAGAGAAATATTTAATTCTCTTAGTACCTTATTAAGTCTCATTGTTCTACTTTCCGACATATACTCTTGTTAACTTTTATTAATATAAAAGTATTATTTTTTATTGATTGTCTATTCTTCGAATTCTTCTTTCAAGATTCTTTGAACGTCTAATATAGTTTCTTCTTCTAGATCTGTTCTTTTTGACAGTTCTTCAACCGAAGTATCTAAAACACTTTTTGCTGTATCTAATCCAATATTTTTAAATTCTTGAATTACCCAAGCTTCAATTTCATCTCTAAATTCTGTCAATTCTACATCTTCTTCTTCTAAACCTTCTCTTTGAACGTCTATATCGTATTTGGTTAATTCACTAGCCAAACGAATGTTTACTCCACCTTTTCCAATTGCTTTAGAAACTTCTTCTGGCTTTAAGAATACGTTTACGCGTCCTTTTTTACCATTTTTCTCCTCCTCATATAATTCAATTTCCATTGAAACAATCTTCGCAGGACTTAAAGCTCTTGAGATAAATAATTGTTCATTTTTGGTATAATTGATTACATCAATATTTTCATTTCCTAATTCTCTAACAATACCGTGAATTCTAGAACCTTTCATCCCAACACATGCTCCAACTGGATCTATTCTGTCGTCATAAGAATCTACGGCTACTTTTGCTTTTTCACCCGGAATTCTTGCAACTCCTTCAACTGTAATTAAACCGTCAAATACTTCTGGAATTTCCTGTTCAAATAATTTTACTAAAAATTCTGGTGAAGTTCTAGATAAAATAATTGCTGGTTTATTTCCTCTTAGTTCTACCGTTTTGATAACTCCTCTTACAGAATCTCCTTTTCTAAAAAAATCTGATCTAATTTGTTCACTCTTTGGCAATACAATTTCATTCCCATCATCATCTAATAAAATAATTGCATTATGACGAATGTGGTGAACTTCTGCACTATATAAATCTCCTTCTAAATCTTTAAAGTGTTTAAATATGTTTGTGCTATCGTGTTCATGAATTTTAGAAATCAAGTTTTGACGCAAAGCCAAAATAGCTCTTCTTCCTAAATCAAATAATTTTACTTCTTCAGAAACATCTTCACCAATTTCAAAATCTGGTTCAATTTTTCTTGCCGCTGTTATTTCTATTTCTTCATTATCGTCTTCTACTTCACCATCGGCTACAACGATACGATTTCTCCAGATTTCTAAATCTCCTTTGTCTGGGTTGATAATAATATCAAAATTATCATCTGATCCGAATTTACGCTTAAGCGCTGCTCTAAAAACTTCTTCTAAGATAGACATGAGAGTTACTCTGTCTATACTTTTCATGTCTTTGAATTCTGAAAACGAATCTATTAATGCTATATTTTCCATTGCATGTTCTTCTTAATATGTGATCTTCACTTTTGCTTCTTTAATATTCTCAAATGCTATACTTACATTTTTCTCTACGGTTACTTTGCCTTTTCCAATTGGTTTTGGCTCTCTGGTTTTCCATTGTAAGGAAATTCCTTTTTCATCAATAGCGACTAAAGTTCCTTCTAACTCTTCTTCTTCTTCAGTCTTTACTTTTAATATCCTATTGATGTTTTTATTGTACTGTCTTTTAACAGCTAACGGATGAGAAATGTCTGGAGAGGTAACCTCTAACCCAAAATCTTCTTCTTCTCTATCAATACTGTTTTCGATATGTCTACTAATTCTTATACATTCTTTTACCGACACACCTTCATCTCCATCAACGATAATTTTTATTCTATTTCCAGTTAAAAAAGCCAGCTCAATTAGAAACAAGGATTCATTTTCTGAAATCGCTTCTTTAACTAATTTTTTTACCAAACTTTGATCCATTGCCTTAAGATATAAAAATAGGGGACTTATCGTCCCCTTCTTCTTCGTTTTTCGTTATTTTCGGTGCAAATATACTAACTAGTTACTTAATAACCAAATAGCTTTGTTTCTATATTTTTTGTAAATTTAACATGTAAGTTTTTATTTTATAAATCCTCCCCTAGTAACTATTAAATATTTTTAGGTATGTTTAAAATTTTAGTTCCTATCGATTTTTCAAATAAATCTGAGTTTGCTGCAAAAATGGCTGCTCAGATAGGTAAAAAAACAGTCTGCGAAATTTATTTACTTCACTTAGTAGAACTTCCTTCTGGTATAGTTGACATGGGTGCAGGTAGTAATTTTAGCATTCCAGAAAGCATGATGTATTTAAGAAAGGTGAAAGAAAAAATTTTAGAGCTTAAAGCACGATTTTTTGATGAAAAACAAATCGTAAAATACGCTATAAAATTTCAAAACCCTTATGAAGGAATTGATAAATATGCCAAAAAAATTAAAGCAGATTTAATTGTCATGGGGTCTCAAGGAATCTCTGATTTTGAAGAAATGATCATTGGATCAAATACAGAAAAAATAGTGAGAACTTCAGACATTCCTGTAATTGTAGTAAAAACTGACTCCGATAAATTTAAATTTAAAAATTTAGTTTTTGCCTCAAATTTTAAAGAAGAAAACAAAGTAGTTTTTGGTAAATTTTTAAATTTTGCAAAACAGTTTACTAGTAAAATTCATTTGCTAAAAGTAAATACCATTGGAAAATTTGAAAGTTCTTCTGTGACAAAAGAAAAAATAAAAGAGTTTATAAAGGATTTTGATGTCTCTAAAAGCACTATCAATGTTTATAATGATACTTCTGTTGTCAAAGGAATTATAAATTTTGGAAGAGAAATCGATGCAGACTTAATTGCTTTAAGCACTCATGGAAGAAGTGGACTTTCTAATCTTTTTAATGGCAGCATTACTAAAAGCTTGTCTAAAAACGTCTTAAGACCCATCATTACATTTAAACTATAAAAAAAGTCTCTCAAATTAATTTGAGAGACTTTTTGTTGATCTACAAGAACTTACTTAGATAAAGCTCAACATAAACCCTGCTTCCAGCATAAACTTCTCGCCCTTTTGTCCATAAAAAAATCCCAATCTAAAAGATTAGGATTTTAATACTTGTTGGCCTACAAGGACTCGAACCTTGAATGTCGGTACCAAAAACCGGTGTGTTACCATTACACCATAGGCCAATCTGCTTTTCAGCGGGTGCAAATTTAATTTAAAGTTTTTATATTGCAAATATTTTTATTACTTTTTTATTTTTAACAAAGATTTATAATCTAGATTCACTTAATACTAAACTCTTAAACGTTTTTTCTGCGATAAATTAGTAAATTCGCCCATACATTTTATGATCATATGACAGCAGAAAATTTTAAAAAATGGAACCTTATACTTGGTTGGGGTACATTTGCTATAGCGCTTATAACGTATTCTCTCACTTTAGAACCAACGGTTAGCGCTTGGGATTGTGGTGAATATATTTCTACTTCTGTAAAATTAGAAGTTGGTCACCCTCCAGGAGCTCCTTTATTTCAAATGTTAGGTGCATTTTTTGCCATGTTTACTACTGATGTTGCTGAAATAGCTAAAATGGTGAACTTTATGTCGGCTTTAGCAAGTGCATTTACCATTCTTTTTATGTTTTGGACCATTACTAATTTGGCTAAAAAACTAGCTAAAAAGTCTGGTGAAATTATAGAAGGTTCTTCAATAGCAATTTTGGGTAGTTCTTTAGTTGGTTCTTTGGCTTATACTTTTTCTGATAGCTTTTGGTTTAGTGCTGTTGAAGGCGAGGTATACGCAATGTCATCTTTCTTAATGGCGCTGCTTTTTTGGTTGGGATTAAAATGGGAAAGTGAAATTAACACCCCAAGAGGGAATAAATGGTTAGTCATTATTAGTTTTGTAGTTGGATTATCATTTGGCGTTCACATATTATCCCTACTAGTAATCCCTGCGATTGTTCTCTTATATTTCTTTAAAACTTATCCTACTATTAATTTTAAAACTAGTGCTGTTGCTACAGTCATTTCTGTGCTTGTATTAGCTTTTGTTTTTAAGTTTCTATTTCCTTTTACACTAAAATTCTTTAGTGCCTCTGAATTATTTTTTATCAACTCTATTGGGTTACCTTACAATACAGGATCTATTATTGCTGGAATTATACTAGTCGTAGCTTTTTACTTTGGATTAAACTATACTAGGAAAAAGAAAAAAGTATTAGCGAATACATTAATTCTATCTGTGTTATTTATCATGATTGGTTTTTCATCTTGGATTATGTTGCCAATAAGAGCTAATGCAAATACTACAATTAATGAAAATGACCCATCTAGTGCTAGAGAATTACTAGCTTATTACAATCGTGAACAGTATGGTGATGCCAATGTTTTTTATGACACTTATTACTCAAACACCTATAGTAGAGAAGTTGATAAAGACAAACCTTTACGAGATGATAAACCAAAATATGAAAAAAGAAATGGTAAGTATGAAATTGTAAACAAATACAAAGATGTTTTACCAAATCCGTCAAGTAGACATAAAGGTTTTATTCCTAGAATGACCAATCCGGCTTCGGAAGAAATGTACAAAGCAATTGCTGGTATTCCTGAAAATAGCACCCGAAGACCAACTTTTGGAGAGAATGTCAAATTCATGATTAACTATCAGTTTGGCTATATGTATGGGCGATATTTTATGTGGAATTTCTCTGGAAGGCAAAACGATGTTCAAGGTCAGCTAGATAAATATAATGGGAATTGGCTCAGTGGAATCAAATTTATCGACGAAGCAAGATTGGGTCCACAAACCAATTTACCTTCCGATGTAACAGAAAATAAAGGGCGTAATGTATATTATATGTTGCCTTTTTTATTAGGATTAATTGGTTTGTTATATCAATTTAGATGGGACAAGAAAAACTTCTTTGTCTTATTTATGTTCTTTGCTTTTACTGGATTAGCCATTATATTTTACACAAATCCAAAACCTTTTGAACCAAGAGAAAGAGATTATGCCGTTGTAGGGTCTTTTTACATTTTTGCAATATGGATAGGCTTTGGAGTTCTCGCTTTATATGAATATTTAAAACATTTTGCCAACAAAAAAATGATTGCAATTGCCGTATCAGGTGTCACACTTTTAGCAGTGCCAACCCTCATGGCTTTTGAAAACTGGGACGATCATGACAGGTCTAACAGATATACAACACATTTAAATGCACAATCGTATTTAGAGTCTTGCGACCCTAACGCCATCATGTTTACCATTGGTGATAATGACACGTTTCCATTATGGTACATGCAAGAAGTTGAAGGAATTAGAACCGATATTAAACTAGTAAATACAAGTTTATTTGCTACGGATTGGTATATCGATCAAATGAAACGAGCTACATATGACGCTCTTCCAATTCCTTCTCAACTAGAACATGACGATTATAAATATGGAAGTTTAGATGCTGCCTATTATTTTGAAGAATTATTTCCTTCATTAAAAGATTCAATTCTTCCTATCAATAATTTTATGCAATGGGTAGAAAGTAAAAATAAAGCCACATTCTATGATATCGACGGAGATGGCAATGATGAAAAAGTACTTCCTACTAATAAGATCAGAATTCCTGTAAACAAAGAAAATGTTTTAAAATACGGTATTGTAGCTGCAAAAGATGCTGATAAAATTGTTGATTACATAGAAATTGAAATCGGAAGAGGAATTGCTAAAAACAGAATCCTGATGATTGATATTTTAGCAAATTTTGACTGGAAAAGACCTATATATTTTACCGGTGGAGCATTTGCCGATGAGGAATATATTTGGCTAAAAGACTATTTACAGTTAGACGGAATGGCCTATAAACTAGTTCCGATAAAGACACCTATGAAGATTGTAAATCCAGACGGAACTGTGACAAAAAAGAGTCCGTTTGATATGGGGAGAATCGATCCAGAAAAAATGTACAATAACATTCAGAAATTTAACTGGAGAAACATCAATGATGGAAAGATTTATTTAGATGAACAGACTAAGAAAAACTCCATATCATTACGTAATAATTTAATGCGTTTGTCTGATGCTTTTGCAGAAGAAGGCGATACCATAAAAGCCTTAGAAGTATTAGATCTTTCTATCGAAAAAATGCCAATTAAGGACTTTGGTCACTTTAGTTTATCGGTTGGATACCCAGAAATGTATTACTTATTAGGAGAACCTGAAAAAGCTAGAAAAGCTGCAGACACATTAATTCAAATTTTTAAAGAGCAGCTAATTTGGTTGGCTGAATTTCCAAAAGAAAATTCTAATTTGATCTTTGAAGAAATTGACAATAATCTGTTAATGTATAGAAATATCATCGCCACTCAAATTGATAGATTTGATGCTGATGAAGATTACAAAAAACAAAAACAAGATGAGTTTATAGAAACCGTGAAGTTATTCAGTCATTTAATGCCAGACGAATAATCGTTATTTATGAAACATTCATAACTGAATTTTCGATACCCAAGGAAATAATTAAATGAATGTTACATGTGACCGATAAAAAAAATATTTATAAACACATGAAACTTTATACCATTAAAACGCCTACAATCATTCAGAGTTTATTCTCTAATTATCGTTGGCGTTTTTCATCGGTTCCAAAAGAAATCTATCTAACTTTTGACGACGGTCCTACTCCTGAAATAACCGAATTTGTTTTATCGGAATTGAAAAAACACAAAGCAAAAGCTACATTTTTCTGTATAGGAAAGAATGTGAAAAGCCATCAAAAAATCTATCAAAATATCCTTAATCATGGACATGCTGTTGGAAATCATACGTTCAACCATTTAAATGGTTTTAAGACAAACAGCAGTGTTTACCTAGAAAACATTAAACATGCTTCTGCACATATCGATTCTAAGTTGTTTAGACCTCCGTATGGAAAACTGAAAGCTTCACAAGGAAAACTATTACAGAAAGAAGGTTATAAAATAATTATGTGGAATGTGTTAAGTGGAGATTTTGACAAATCAATAAGTCCAGAAAAATGCTTAGAAAATGTTTTAGGAAACACAACCAACGGAAGTATTATTGTAATGCATGATAGTGAAAAAGCTAAAGAGAAAATCTTCTATGCGTTACCTAGAATTCTAGCTCATTTTACAAAAGAAGGCTATACTTTTAAAGCCGTAGTTTAGAAATACTGTTGCACCAAACCAATTAAAGTATTCGCATCTTGCTCACCAGTTTGTCTCCATTTCATTTCACCATCTTTATAGATCATGAATGTAGGGTTTCCTTTTACTCGTAGTGCTTCTGCAAGTGGTTCATTCTTTTTGATATCTATCTTAATCACTTTTGCTTTATCTCCTAAAGCAGCAGCAACATCACGTAGTGTATCTAAATTATTATCAGCATCGTCCCAATCAAAATAGAAGTCTATTAAGACCGGCTGATCAACACTAATTAATTCACCAAACTTTGTCATTTATAATTGTTTTTCTTAGGGTTGAAACGCAACTAATTACGTTTTCATAATTACAAATATAACATTTCTATTGAATTCAACTGATTATCAAGCTTTTTTCAACTCAATTACCGTAATTTCTGGCCAAATTCCAACTCTCCCAGGAAAGGCATGATACCCAAATCCTCGATTTACATTTATGTATCTTCCGTACTCTTCATACAAACCTGCCCATTGTCTGTAGACATATTTAGACGGACTCCATTTAATCCAACCAGGAATCTCAATTCCCATTTGCAATCCATGTGTATGACCACTTAACGTTAAATGATAATTTAAATCAGCTTGCTTTACTTCTGCATCCCAATGCGAAGGATCATGTGACATTAAAATTTTAAAGTCTTCTTTACTAATTCCTTTAGATGCTTTAGAAAGATCTCCTGCTTGCTTAAAGTTTTTTCCCCAATTTTCTACACCGATCAAGGCAATTTTTTGACCTTCTTTCTCTATATAACGATTTTCATTGCACAATAAGTCGAAGCCTATTTTTGGATGAATGTTTTTAATTTCTTCAAATTGTTGTTCTTTTTCTTCTTCGCTAATTCCTCTGATGTATTCTGCATAATCATGATTTCCTAAAATAGCATATTTCCCGTAAGGTGCCTTTAAATCGCTAAACATGTCTAGCCAATCATCCATTTCACTTGCCTTGTTATTGACAATATCTCCTGTAAATAAAAGCAAATCTGACTCTTGTTCATTGATCATATCTACTCCATATTGAATCTTCTCTTTATTGGTAAAACTACCCGAATGAATATCAGAAATTTGAGTAATGGTAAATCCATCAAAAGCATCTGGGAGATCTTTAAATGCTAATTGATATTTTAAAACTTTATAATTATAGCGACCTTGAATGATTCCGTATAAGAAAGAAGCGAATGGAATTGCCGCCAAACCAAGTGCTATTTGAGATATAAATTTACGCCTTCCTGGTATCGGTTGCGTTGGATTACTACTAATCCAAGAAACCAGTTTTTGAATCCATCGAATTACATCTTCTCCAAAAAGCACCACTAAGATAAATACCTTAGGAATTAAAATAGTAATCATCATTCCAACAGCCATTTGAAACTCTGTGGTTTGACCCGCAGATCTTGGTGTTGTAAAAATGACATATAAGAAATTGAGGTAGATTCCAATTCCTATGAGTAACCAAACCCATTTAATGATTCTATTTTTAGTGATGGTTTTTATTGCCTGATAGGCATAATATTCGAGTACAAAAATGATTACAGAAGCAATCAATAGAGGGATTACCCAACGTGGCATAAAGTCAGTTTAATTTTAACAACGCGAAGGTACATCTAAAACAAGTCCTCTGTTTTTAACATATTGTTAAAGTTTTGTAGCTTTAGAAATCAAATATTTAAACCTTATACTCAACCAAAAGAATAAACAAATAAGAAAGTCATGGCGAGTTATCCAGAAATAGAAGCCCTCAATAAGATTTATGTAAATCATCAAGTGGAAATTGAGTTTTCAACAACAGATTTTCTTACTAAAAACAAAGAATACTGTGCTGTTGCATTTACTATAGAAAAAGAGACTTTTTATTTTTATGTAGAAGATGAATATGGAGACATTAAGTACAACTATCCTTTATTAAATCTGTGTTTAGTGTTAAGGGAGCTAGAGTTTTATGCCGAATCTTCCGACTATCTAGTTTGGTGTCAAGATCGATATTTTGACCCAGAAAACAATTCCATTCTTGCTCATTTCAAAAATCTTAAAACAGTCTACCAATCCGTAGAAAAAATAATAGGGAAGATTGAAAGTTATATAAGTAATTGGGATTTTGAAATGGGAAGTGGTGCCTCTTGGGAACTTAGAAAAAAAGGCTTGACATAAAATGAAGTCTAAAATTACCTCGGCTAACTCTGTTTAAAAACATAAGTTTTTGTAGATTTATAATCTTAACAAAAGACATAAATGGCAGATCAAAAACGACTTTTTTTACTCGATGCTTTCGCACTAATTTTTAGAGGGTATTATGCCTTCATAAAAAACCCAAGAATTAACTCTAAAGGAATGGATACCTCTGCAATTATGGGGTTTACCAATTCTTTATTAGATGTTATTAAGCGTGAAAAACCAGACCATTTAGCCGTTTGTTTTGATAGAGGAGGAAGTGTTGCCAGAACAGAATCGTTTCCAGAATACAAAGCCAATAGACAAGAAACTCCAGAAGCAATTAAAATTGCAGTTCCTATTATTGAAGAGATCTTAAAAGCCATGAAAATTCCTGCGATAGTTCTAGCAGGATATGAAGCTGATGATATTATTGGAACCTTGGCTAAACAAGCAGAAAAAGAAGGCTATCAAACTTTTATGGTAACCCCTGATAAGGATTTTGCACAATTGGTTTCTGAAAATATCTTTATGTATCGTCCTCGTTTTGGTGGTGGATATGAAACTTGGGGAATTGCTGAAGTACAAGAAAAATTTGGTGTAGAAAGACCAGAACAAGTCATTGATTTTTTAGGAATGATGGGAGATTCTGTTGACAATATCCCAGGATTACCAGGTGTTGGTGAAAAAACAGCAAAAAAGTTTTTGGCACAATATGGTTCTATGGAAAACTTATTGGCAAATACGGCTGATTTGAAAGGAAAAATGAAAGAGAAAGTAGAAGGCGCCAAAGAATTAGGGATTTTATCAAAAGAACTGGCAACCATTATGTTGGATGTTCCTGTGGAGTTTCACGAAGAAAACTTTGAAATGTGCATGCCCGATATTGAGGCAACCAAAGCCATTTTTACAGAATTAGAATTTAGAAGACTTACCGATAGTTTTGTGAAAACGTTTACCACAGCAACTAGTGTCTCTGAAGAAACAACTACTGAAACTACACAACCAAAAAGTTCAGCGCAGGTTACTTCGACTACGCTCAGCAACCAGAATGGTCAGTTTGATTTGTTTGCAGCACCAGGAACCGGAAGTGTAACAGAAGAAGAAAGTATTCAAGGGTATAAAACCATCGCTACTACCGATCATTTTTATCAGCATGTAAATACTCCGTTATCAAGAAAATTGCTGCTTAAAAAACTACAACAACAAACTTCGGTTTGTTTTGATACGGAAACAACCGGTCTAAAAGCCTTAGAAGTTGAGTTAATTGGAATTGCCTTTTCTTGGGAAATCGGAAAAGGGTATTATGTCTCATTTCCAGAAAATCAGGAGGAAACAAAAACCATTTTAGATGAGTTTCGAGCGTTTTTTGAAAATAAAGACATCGAAAAAATCGGTCATAATTTAAAGTATGACATGAAGGTCTTATCAAATTATGAGATGCCTGTTAAAGGAAAATTATTTGACACCATGATTGCGCATTACCTCATCAATCCAGATATGCGACATGGAATGGATATTTTAGCGGAAACTTATTTAAATTATCAGCCAGTTTCTATCACAGAACTGATTGGTAAGAAAGGAAAGAATCAATTATCGATGCGTGTGGTTCCTATTGAAGATCAGACCGAATATGCCGTTGAAGATGCAGACATCACCTTGCAATTAAAAGAGCATTTTATCAAAGAATTGGAAAGCGGAAATGTGACTAAATTATTCAATGAGATTGAATTGCCATTAGTTTCTGTTTTGACAGCCATGGAAATTGAAGGCATTAATTTAGATGTAGATTTCTTAAAAGAATTATCCGTTCATTTGACTGAAGACATTAGCAGATTAGAGAAAAATATTTTTGAACAAGCTGGCGAGGAATTTAATATTGCCTCTCCCAAACAATTAGGAATTGTTTTGTTTGAAAACATGAAATTGGTAGACAAACCAAAGAAAACAAAAACGGGTCAGTATTCCACAGCAGAAGATGTGTTGTCTTATTTAGCAAAAGACCATCAAATTATAAGAGATATTCAAGAATATCGTCAGTATAAAAAATTACAAAGCACCTATGTTGACGCTTTACCAAATGAAATCAACTCAAAAACAGGGCGCGTACACACAGCTTATGCGCAAGCTGTTGCTGCTACAGGAAGATTGAGTTCTAATAACCCGAATTTACAGAACATTCCGATTAGAACTGAACGTGGACGACAAGTTAGAAAAGCATTTATTCCAAGAGATGAAAATTATGTGTTATTAGCGGCGGATTATTCGCAAATAGAATTACGAATTATTGCTGCCTTGAGTGAAGAAGAAACCATGATTGAAGCGTTTAAAAACGGAGAAGATATTCATGCTTCTACAGCCGCAAAAGTTTTTAATGTTCCTTTAGATGAAGTAACTCGAGAGCAACGTAGCAATGCAAAAACGGTGAATTTTGGAATCATTTATGGAGTATCTGCTTTTGGATTGAGCAATCAAACAGATTTATCAAGAAAAGAAGCTAAAGCGTTGATTGACACCTATTATGAAACCTATCCAAAGTTACGTGCTTATATGGCTTCGCAAGTAGATTTTGCAAGAGAAAATGGTTATGTAGAAACGGTTTTACAAAGACGTAGATATTTAAAAGATATTAATTCTAGAAATGCTATTGTACGTGGTGCAGCAGAACGAAATGCCGTAAATGCTCCTATACAAGGATCTGCAGCAGACATCATCAAACTAGCCATGATTAACATTTACAAACGCTTTGAGGAAGAAGGTTTCAAATCTAAAATGCTATTACAAGTGCATGATGAATTGGTTTTTGATGCGCATAAAGATGAGTTAGAAATCATCAAACCCATTATTAAACACGAAATGGAAAATGCATTTACAATGCTAGTTCCTTTAGATGTAGAAATGGGAATTGGAGAAAACTGGCTAGAGGCTCATTAAAAGATACTACTGAAATAAATATTCAGCACAGAGAATGGAATTAGATTATATTGAAAACGTAAATGGTCTTGACGAAAATATTGTTCGCCTTTATAACTTTAACAAAGCCGAAGCAATTCTATTTAGAAACCTATTAAAAGATACAATTATTGACAAAAGACAAAAGCTAGACTTATCTGAAGTCGATTTTATCACTCTACGTAACTGCAATTTAATTTTTGGGTTGTTTACATCTGATGAAGGAATACTTACAAAAGACAATGAAACATTTTTTTGCATTCTAACTTTAGAAGGTTTTACAAACATGGTAAAACTCATCACTCCTTTCTGCAATAAAGAGTCTAAAGGGTTTCAATATTTGTATGATATTGACAATCCAACTGAATTATTATTTTCACCTTCAGCAAGTTTGATTGAGGAATAAATGATTTTTGAAGTCTCTTAAAGTCACTATGAAAAATACATTTAAAATATTTTTATAATGGATGTAGAAATGGTCATTGAAGAAAATTTTCTAAAGGAAAATTAACCACAATCATCTGATTTATATTTATTTATCTCCTATGAAATTATTTTTTGTATTTTTGAAATGCTATGAAAAATATATTATCTATTCCTGTATCTATCCATTTAAAGAAAGTTACTCATAAAAATAAAGAGGTTTTACTTGTTCTTTTCCCTTATTCTGAGACGATTATTACAAGGTTAAGAAAAATACCTGGTTTTTATTGGAGTAAGACATTGCGTGGTTGGATTTGTTCTTTCTCCGAAGAGAACCTGCAAAAAATTCAACAGGTATTAAAAAAGGAAGCTACTTTTGTTTTAGATCCTTCGTTATTTATAACAAAAAAGAAAAGACCTACTAAAAAAGCACGTAAAATTACTGAAGAAAACAAAACACTTATCAGGCAGTTTGTAAAATACTTAAAAGGCAAGCGTTATAGTGAAAGCACCGTACTAACTTACTTTACCTATGTAGCTGATTTTATTAACTATGTGCAGCCAAAACCGATTGATGAACTTAGTAATAGAGATGTTGAATTATTTTTAGAGAATGTGTTTGTTCCTTTACAATATAGTATCAGTTCACAAAGGCAATTTATTAGTGCTTTAAAATTATTCATTGTTTTTTATCCTAACTGTAAAATTGAAGAACTGGAGTTAAAACGGCCTAAAAAATCAAGAATTTTACCGTCCGTTTTATCTCAAGAAGAAGTAATAACACTCTTACAGGTTACTAAAAATTTAAAACATAGAGCCATTATAGCGTTACTATATTCTGCAGGATTACGTATTGGCGAACTGATTTCGTTAGAGCTTAAAAACATTAACATCAATAGGCGTCAGTTGTTAATAAAAAATGCAAAGGGGAGAAAAGACAGGTATGTAGTTTTGGCGGATAGTTTTTTACCTTTATTACAAAATTATATAACAACTTATAGGCCCAAAAAATATTTTGTAGAAGGACCCGAAAACAAATGTTACAGCGCTAGTAGTGTCCGTAAATTTTTACATCATTCTACACAACTAGCAAGGATAGAAAGAGTGATAACTCCACATACATTGCGCCATAGTTACGCGACTCATTTGTTAGAAAACGGCACTGACTTACGATATATACAAGAGCTTTTGGGGCATTCTAAACCAGAAACTACCATGATTTACACTCATGTAGCAAAAAAAGATTTACTAGATATTAAAAGTCCATTAGATACCATTTTATTATCTTTAGCTAATCGAGATAAAAAGGAACAAAAGTTCCTTTTATCCGGAAATAATAACCGATAAACGAGAACATTGTTCTCCATATAACCAGTTGATGTTTAATATGTAAGCCTTTTGGTATTCATTCCAATTTTGTG
>TARA_R110001632_G_scaffold50309_1_pt1 | contig 20990 bp, 14 predicted proteins | sample TARA_R110001632 | Tara Oceans TARA_R110001632 (sample SAMEA4398266) | marine metagenome | biome: Polar Biome; feature: [SRF] surface water layer (ENVO:00010504); material: water (ENVO:00002006), including particulate matter (ENVO:01000060) such as... | depth 5 m
GTACCACCATCTGCTATCGATAAATCTATTGAAAGTACTATACTAGTTGCCGAAATATTCGCCAGATTACTGACACCTCCTACTGTAAGTGTTCCATCAATAGTAGTATTACCGGTAGTGTCTGCTACAACAAATTTATCAGTATCAACCTTAATACCACCATTGGCATTTACAAGAGATGTAAATGTTTTTACACCACCAACGTCTTGAGCACTTGTTAGATCGACATAGTTTGCAATTTCAGAGCTGAGTTCAGCTTCAGTTACATAAGCACCAGTACCACCGATCGCTTTTATTGAAGCTGCGTTAGCACCGCTAACTCCATATCCATAGTATAGAATATCATCAGCTTCGTTATAGGCTAATTCTCCGTTTTTAAGTGAGCTCGGCGCGCCGGCTGATCCCGTAGAGTCTCTCCTTTTAATTCTAATTGAGTTTGACATAAATTTGTGCTATTTCTAAGTTTTCTTTTTTCTATTTATATGTTTAAAAATTTCCACCATCCATAATGTCAGTATTAATGAACTTTGATGAGGTACCATCATATTTGATTAAATCATCTTCACCAACGCCTGTTATAGTAACATCGCTAAGCTGATTTAATCCAGTGTCGGCAAAAGTCTTAGTCCCCGCGATGTGTTGATTTCCTGTTGTACGAACAACAGTGTCGTCAACTGAAATTGTTTTAGGAGTAGCTCCAGTATACGTAAAATCTGTAATACCATCAGCATCAGTTAAAGCAGCTCCACCACCAGTCGTAATCTGCTTAGGTATAATCTTTTTATTAGGATTAACCTGAGCGTTTATGGTGTTTTGTGTGGTTACCTTAGCTTTTATTGACATTAGTATACTATGTTTCTGGGGCAGAGGAATCAAATGTGACTCCAGGTGTGACATCAATCTGGCCTTCTAAAATCCTTGTTATTGCAGCAGGAGTAGAGGGAGATACAATAATAATGTCATACACGTACCTTCCAGGTTTAAGAGCTGCAGTTTGAGCCGCAGTTAATGAAATTGATACTGTTTTAGCAGTACTATCAACAGCTGCAGAGAATGTCGCTTTAGCAGTACCGTCATAAGATTTAGCAACCTTACCCGCAGCAGTATAGCTAGTAAGTACTAAACCTGGAGTGTCGGATAGGTCGATCGTCGTATTAAAATTCGATCCTTGATCTACGAATAGGTTTGAAAATGTTGACATGTGTTATACTTGATAAAGTTCTTGAACAGTTGCAGTACTAACACCATGTTCGTACTCGTGTCCGTTTGAGAACGTATGTGTTCGATTTAAAACATATGAGTGGTTATTATTCGGATCAGCAAAAATTATTGTGTATGTTCTTTCATTGGTATTAACAGCTGGAATAAAATATCTAACGACTGTTGTTTTCATGGTTGACGCTTCATCGCGATCGTAAAACATCGATGAATAATAATTGTTTCTTTGAGTCTGAATAGATGAATTATAACCTTCATAACCTGTATCATTAATAACTTCAACTTTACCATCACTGCGATGACGACCTATCACAAAACCTGAGTTATAATTATTGGGTTCTCCTGTGAGATGCCATTCTATACATAATAAAGAAGAAGCATATCTAGGAGTTATAGTAGTACGAACCGGAACTTCGGCCATTCCGTGATTTCGAAGTGTTGCACTTCCTCCATCTCTTGAAAAATTTTCTGCTGAAAGGATATCAGGTGCGGGGGAAATTCCAGTCGCTAACCACTTGTTGTTATATGTCCCCGATGTTTGTAGGTTAAGTGTCCCAACAACTCCGGTGGAGTGCACAGCATCAAACCTATAAGTTTTTTGCTGAACTATTTGCCCATCAAAAAACTGGTTATCAACGTAATCTTTTACTGCAGCACTAGATGGGATTTTAGTATCAACATCATTAGACGCAATACCACCACTCTCTTCAACGATAGCAACTTCAGCAATATTGGAGTTACTTCCGGTTGTATTGCCTAATAGTTTTTTAGGCGTAACCTGCACGATTTTAGCAAATGATACCGCGTTGGCCCCGAGAGATGTTCCAGCTAAAGTTGCAGAATCAATAGCATCTATTTTCTCGATGATGCCATTTGTTTTTAAACGCCAATCTGAAAGGGTATCACTAAGTTCAACACCTCCTGCAGGTGAGTTAAAATCTTCAAAATTCGTAGAGTCCATATTCCTATTTATATAACGTTAATGTGTTAACTATTTCTTTTAGTTCTTTGAGCTGTTTTTGTAGAGATTCGATTTCTTCTGATTGGGCTCTTTGGTTTTTTAATCTTTCCTTTGCAGCTTTCCTGGCCGAATAAGCAGTAGAGTTTTGGTTAACAAGAACTCCCCGCTCTTCTCTATTAAATTTATTCTCCATTACAGTGTAGCAATCACTCTTAAGTTTTTAATCTCTGGAACATAAGTTTTGTTAGATGATTTGAATAAGATTTTTACAGCAACTTCAGTGTATTCATCAACACTAGCTCCTTCAAATTTCATTTCACCAAATGTAAAGTTGTTATCAACAGGGACTTTCTTACCATTAACAGAATTAATCTTTGTCCAACCTAAAGATTCCATTGTGTCGCTTGATGACATCAGTTTATATTTGGCATATACTTCAATCGATGTTGACTCATCTGGTCGATACGCATCAAAATACACATCAATACGATCAGCTGGTGAAGACAGTTTAATGTTTTTAGTGATATAACGCGCTGCACATTCACCATCATCCCTAAGGTCTTCAAAGACGCTTGAATTGTTAACAATATTGTCAAACGTTACAAGAGAAAGTCGATCAAGATCAACAACTGGTGAAACTTTACCTTCGGTTGTCGATAAAGCAGCAGTCAGGCTCAGTGTGTTTGCTACTCCGGCCGAGCCTGGATCATGATTACTATTATGATCGTGCGATACCCTTTCCGCAGTATAGAGTACCTCACCCGGGAATACTGTATAAGAATTACTACCAGGTGTTAGTGTGTAATCAACTGAAGTTTCGGGAAGAAGCATATCCTGAATAATTGGAAGATACGATGATGCTTTCCAAACATCAACTTCTGCTGTTGCTGCGGCAGCTGTATTTGCCGGAAGAAGGGTTTGATTCGCATTACCGGTAGTAGTTAAGCCGATTGATGTTCCATTAGCTGCGGTGCTTAATTTAATTATCCGGCTATGCGAAACTTCAAACCCACCGGAGTCAACGGTTTTTGCGTGATATGTTACACCAGATGTCAACCCGCCAATTGCGGTAGTAGATGTGTATGTAAACTGTTGACCATTAACTGCTTCAGCAACATTAGAAGGAAGAGTGATGGTGTTGCCGGTTGTATTGACAGCCGCAAGAGCAATACTGATTTCTGCTGGAGCTCCGACTGTCACAGTAGGTAAATTGTCCGGATCGTAACCAGATCCATTAGTAACAACTTCAATGTGATCAATGACTCCCCCACGAGCAATGTGCGCTTTGGCAGTTGCTGTTGTTCCAGAGCTTGGGGGGGCAGCAATCGTAATACTTGGCGCGCCAGCAAGATAACCTGATCCTCCAGATGTAATATCGACGTATGTCACTTCAGTACGTTCTGGTGATTTTCCGGTAAAGGTAGCAGTTCGAGTTGTTTTATCAAATTCAGCACGATTAAGTTTGAACTTAAGATCTTTATTCTGATCGGGTGTCCACGTAGAAGCGTTTTGGCTCTTAAGAAGAACTCCAAGATTTACATTTTTACTAATCTTTTCTTTAGCAGTTCCAACATCTGTTCCACCAACTTCAGCATGCCAAACACGATACCTAGCGCTATTTGACAATAGCACAATCGCATATTCAACACCAGGCTGCAAATAGATTGGCGTGTCAAACATGAAGTTCGTTGCAAGCGAAGCATCGGCTATAGAGACATTCACAATCCCTGTTGGCTTTATAACTTTAGAGAAAGGAATTGTATTCTGTGTTGGGATGCCGTTCTCAACAGAGACAATACTGAGCTCAACTGGTAGATTAGGATCTTTCTCTTGGAAGAAGATATCTACAGATGAAAGCATAATACCTGTAGGCTCATTACCAATCATGAATGTCTGCGCAACAGGATCGCGACGAACAACTCTTTCGTTGACAAGTAAATTTCTGCTTTCCTGCAAACGTGTTCTTTCAATTACAAGCTCTCGCGTAGAAAGAATAGTCCGCTGACGATTTTCTAAAAGTCCTTTCGCGTGGTAAGTAGATTCACCCGCAGAAATTTCTAATGTCCTATTGTTATTAGCATTTGACGTTAGGCGAACTTGCCGGGAACCTGTCCTGAAGCGTAGCTTATTGTTATTGGGAATAACAAACCATCCATCCACATCCCCGGCAGAATTGGTTTTTATACCAGATACAATTGGTGGTGATGCACTCGGTGACATAACACTGCTTCCTTCAAGACCTTCATATCGCGCAACATTTGTGCCACCATCTCCGGCTGCACTGCCACCGAATTGAACAAAAGACTGATCATCAGTAGCGTAAGATGTGATATTAACTTCATCAAAGTAGAGATAAAACGTCGTGTCTGGTTTAAGCATACTCCCTTTGAAGTATACCTTGCGTGAACGAATAAACGGAATAAACGTAATATTCAGGAACTCATTGCCAATAACTTCCCTATTAAAGTTAGCGACAAGCGAGGTCTGAACACCTTCTCTCAACTGACGTTCGAAGGTCCGCCGAATACCTCGTGTAGATGATGTCCATGTTGTTTCTCCAAATCGATCTGGTTCAGTAATAGTACGTGTTCTCCGGTTCCACCACCGACCGCTACGAACGCGTCGCGAAGTCCACTGGGCTTCCCACTCATTCCATTCAGTTCCAAGAATGTTAGGATTGTTTGCAATCTGCTCTAATACTGCGGTGTTATCTCCCTCTTCATTATGAACAATATCAGGAACAAAGTTAATGTCTTTCCATTCATCACTAGAAGGTGACAGCTCTAAGTTTCCGCTCCAGGTTGCTACGTCATAAGGATTAACACTAATATGATCAGAAGCAAATGGCTGATCAACTAATGTTTTTTCAATAAAATCAAGTGTTACAGCATTCTTCCTTTTTCCAGAATATATTTTTGTCGTTGTAGGAATATCAACATTGTTCCACGTAGTAATCGCGGGACTTGAGAGCGATGCTTGTATGCCATCAGCTTGTTGCTGATCGCTACTAGCGCTAACAAAACTCCAGCGAGCATTGTCTGAAAGATACATTGGCCGAGAAGTGAAATTTTCTCTGTCAATAGCAGCTCGATACCCTGCGCTACCTACATTACCAACCCCGTGCCCTCTAAAGGAATCAGTAATAATCCCGCATTTAAATCTAGAACTTCCATCGCCGTCTAAAAGTTGTGTGCCGGCTGCCTCACTTTCAAGTTGAGAAAGCGCCGTGTAATATTCTAAATTTTCAATACGAGACTCGAGGTCATTAATGTCGCTCATTGCATACCTGCGATTATTCGCAGGAGTGATCAGCAAATCCCGAAGACTGTAAAGGTATCCAGGCTTGTTAATGTTGTAAAGAAGCAATGAATCAGCAGGAACCTGTGGCGCAATTGGTGTATCAGATGCAACACCTTGAATAAATCTGGCTTCCCCAAGTTGACTAAGAACTAGAATATCTTTTCGCGGCTGATAGTACCCGAATGTTACTCCTGTAACAACACCATCAGGCTTAGCTCCTAGTCCTTCTGTAGATGCTAAGACTGATGGTCTAAAATCAAGGCAGTTAGAAAGCCGCAAATCCTCATATTTGGGAATGTCTTTTAATTGCATTGCAGCGTTGTTAGTATCCTTGTATGAATTAGCGCTAAACACTGAACCACCGCTATGGAGATAATGACTGAAAGTAAATACAATAGCAGCAGACTTTAAACTTGAAGAACCTTTATAGATTGCTTGCGATTTACCGTAGTGTGTATCACTTTGTCCGGTTACCAATTCAAAGTCAGATGCGGTTAATGCAACACCAGCGTGTGTAACACTAGTAATTTCGTACGCATCAACTTTATCAAAAGTAAATACAGCACCAGGATCAAGCCTAGAAGTTACACTATATGTTGCTCCTGTTGTTTGTGTCTTTGTTCCTAAAACTATTTGCGTTTGTACAGGTGCAAATACCGTTACTGAATCACCTGTATTCTGAACAGCAACTCCAGAAGCTGTAGCAAGTGTTAACACTGCACTTTGTCCAGATATACTAACATCACGAACATATGTTTCACCTAACCCCGTCGCAGTCTCTGTACCATTTTGTAAGACGACATAATCGTCTGGTTCAGTACTCAAAAATGAATTGTTTCCGCTAGTAATGATTGTGACAGTATCTGAAGATGGAGTAAGATCTATCCACCTTTGTTGCGCAATATATTTTGCAGAAGTTGTGTTAACTGATCCGACGTCGTAAGAACCCAGGGGGTACACCATCCGAGAAGCGTTATCACCAATTTCTTTTAACTCAAAGCCGTCATCGTTATATAATTGCGAGTCGGTATCAGCAGAAGCTTCTCCATTATCGAGAGTAAGAGCTTTACAATTTTTTAATGTTTTATTAGGTTGTTCAAAAACAAGATCATAGATATACAGCCTCTTTGTCGCTTGAGCAGCAGTAGGAGTTGGGGCACTTACAGTTTGAACCCCAGTATTTTCAATAGCCTGAATTCTACAGCGGGCAAGTACCGTAGTACTATTAGAAGATTCAAACAGTTGATATGTTTTATTTGGTTCAAATTTAAAGGCATCAACATCCGCTTCAACGAGGCCGCCGCTGTCTTCTTTAAGAAGCGAACCTTCAATAAATTGCCCCCGATTCGCTGAGAAATTATAATTAGAAATAGTCTGAAGCGTTGAAGGCCGATCCTTTGTTGCAACCACATCTTGTTTGGTTGCCAGCTCAACGCGATACCCCTGAATATATGCAATACCAGGCTCAACACCAATAACATAATTCTCTTGGCCTAGTGTTACAGCATTTACTTCACTCGAAACACCTGGTAAAAGAGGTGTTCCGCCTGAGTTGAATATTTCAGCAGAAGTGTATCTACCACGGTTTCCTGCAAGATCGTTATAGTACTCTCGAACATCATACTTGAAAGGATTAACGACGTACGAACCGCTTTCATCTTCGGTGCGCTGCGCGAGAGTTTTACCAAGTTCGCTATATTCAGTTCGTGCTGATTTAAGAACGGTATCCTGTTTAACGTTTAAAAGTTTAATACGCTGCTGATTGGCCGCGGCGTCCTGGTCAAGTGAAGGAACAAAGCTTAGATTGAGAGAAATTTTATATCGATCAGCACCTGGTGCGTTATCGTTAGGTTCCCCATTCGCATTGTCAAATAGACTACCGTCACCTCCAGATGTTACAACTGTCTCAACAATATCAAATACCGCATCACCTGTCAATTTATCTGTTGAACTAGCCTTTGGGGAAAACGCGCTCGCGGAATCAGTATGGACAAAACAACCTTTGATAAAGAATATTCCAGCATCTTGAAATACACCACCTTGATGCTTAAATGCTTCTACTGATGTTAGGTGTGTTGCGAGCGTGGCTCCTGCTGCGTATGGACTGGCAGTACCTATAGTGACAGACGGTTCACCAGCGGCTATCTTTACAATGTCGCTATTCGCAGGGTTCCCATCGTAACCGGTGGGCTTGTAGTAAAGTATATAATCGGTAGTTGTCCCAGTTTTCTGAACAACTTTTTGAATTCTTCCCTTCCAAGCCGTAGGAGAGTTGGTTCCATCTTCGATCTCAAGCCCTTGAAGGGCTTTAAGTTGCGTAGCAATAACATTGGCTTGCGAACCAGCAAACTGAATACCGATACTTTTAATAGAAGGATCGTACGTAGTGTATCCATCAAGAACCCGATCCCCATCTTTAAAGATATGGCGACCAAACTTATCAATCTGATCTTGTACATTCGACTGAAGCTGATTCAGTTCTCTTACTTGGACACTCCGGCCAGGCCGAAATAAAATCCTAAGAAAATCCTTATCCTTATTAAAGTCGTCATAATAAGGAGAGTTAGGGTATGTGGTGATTGCCATTAATCTTATTTATTAGAGTTGAACGATAAGCTTTACCTCTTCAGTTTGTCCGGAGCTTCGCTGAAACGCTTTTCTATTTTCGTGGAAGATAACTTCTCCATTGCGACCTTCACGGTCAGCGACTACGGAATCAAAGTCTGAATATTCTCCGGTGCTCACCGATTGAATAGCCTCGCTCCCCGTGCCGGAAATATCTGAACCACCATCAGTTGTTCCTACAACATCTCCCGCGATGGGATCGATCATATTAACTTCACCGTTTGAGTTTTGGTGATAATATAGCTTATGAGTAGTAGCGTCATAATAGTCAAAATAGATTTTAGCTCCGCTACCACCACCTGCTGACGCGTCAGTCGCATACAAAACAGTACCTGGTGAAACAGCATTTCGCGCAGTAAGCTGAGCCCCACTGGCGGTTCCCAGCGTAACAAATTTCAAAGCGTCAAGTACTTTTAAATCACCATCAGGTGTACTACCCTGGTTTTTAAAGTTTTTCATAAGAGAAACCTGTCTGAATTTTACAGTAGCCGCATCGCCATCAGCTTCTGTACCGTCGAATTGAGTATTAAGACCAACAAACCAACATGGAAGAATATCTTCTGCAACCTCTGCCAGACCCTTTGGAGGTAATATAAGAGGAACAGCTTTAGCACCAGATCCATTACCACCTGTGATAGTGACTGTACCGCTTTTAAGTCTGTTACTCATCGTCGTCGTCGTCGGTGGGCTAAATTCATTTTTCCAATAATGATAAGAACCTGTTGAAGTAGGACTGACAGATGTATCCCGGAGATCAATGCGGACAACCTTTCCTCCTACGACAACCGGAGTAGCAGTAATAGCTGCCGAATTAAATTTTGTACCATCCTGTTTAACTAATGTAAGAGTTACCGTGGGAGTACTAGTGTATCCGGTACCCTGGGCAATAACGCCAATATGAGAAAGACCGCCGGCCATGTTGGCTTGATTGAAGGCGGGGATTGTAACGTTTTGCGAAATAGGAACGTACTCAGATGTAGTAAGGGGATCTGTGGATAGATGCGTAGCAACATGAGCCCATACATACCCATCACTGCTAGGATCACTTCTTCCAAACTCTAAGGTTGCAGACGGAGTCACAGTAGATCCAGATAGACTAGTAAATCCGGCTTTAGCTGTGTTTGAAAGACAAACATAAACTTTAAAGTCATAACACACAACGCACGGATATTCATCACCAGTTGAGTAAAACATATTCTCATCGGTAGGATCATATACCTTATATTTGCGACCTGTAACCCACGCGTTTTTCGCAATCATCAGTTTAGCACCACCAATAGCTAAATCCTTTAAAACAATCATATTGCTTAAAACATCATTACTTTCGTTTATTGCTCCATCTGGAGAAGGAGGTACAAAAGATACGTGATCTTCATCGATGCCAGAAGAGCTATCGGCCCATGGATCCGATTTTCCAAGTCCTACCGAATATCTGTTATTTCCTCGATAAGGCCAGGCGGTCTCGTCTTTGTTGCTCGGGCCTGAAGCGGGGGAGTCATAAGTGTCACTCGCTGAAGCCTTAATGTCATTGAGTAGTAGTCGAGCTTGATTTCTTCGGAAATCATCTGTAATAATTGCTGCCATAATTCTTTGTTTCTTAATTGTTATTTATAATATTTATACGAGCATATTGTTATTCTTATACGCTTTATGTAGTATCTATTTTAATCGCTGGTTGCGGTGCTTTAACGCTCAACAACCTATTTGCTATATACTCTTGCTGGTATTCGTTTATCAAAGTTGAGATCGGTTTTTTCAGATATGTCAATTGGTGTAATTCGGCCGCGTCATCCCAAAACCCCCTGTTATAATATCGTTTTGCATTTAATTGGTTTTGCCAGTTATCAGCTGAGATTAGGAGTTTGTAATTTATAAAAGAAACCGCCCGCGGGGCGAAGGTGCCGTGACCGTCTGCGAAGGAAACTACGAGACCGCCAATGGCTGCAGCAAGCCAACCGGGCTGAAATTTCGGGCTGTGAAATCCATTATACGAACTTGTGCCACGAAGTCTTGGCGGCTGAAAAGCTATAAGCCGATCTTCCTCGGTCAGATACGATTCTGATTGATCCCAGCGAGAGGTGACTGCAGCTTGAACAATAGCCTTTGAGAAGAACTTGAGCCCAGCTGGGTGGACAAGCCGTTTGAATGAATTGGACCATTGAGAAGAAGGTATGCTACTTGTCACCACATAGCTCAAGTCTTGCCAAAAATCTGAGTCTTGTATTTTATCATTGCCGGAAAGAAATCCGGAATCTTTAGTATACGAAGATTTTGTTTCATCATATGTTCCGGCCGAAAGCTTCAGAAGATTATCCCCGGGATAATAAACGTCAGCTAAAGTATTAAACATTAATTGGAAGAAAACCTCAACACTTTCAGGTGTTCCCTTCACCCTATAGTAGTGAACAATTCTTTTATATAATGTGTTTCTATCTACTACTGTAGAGTTTGGCACAATAGAAGCAATCTCGCTTTGGATAGCATCTAAATATTTGGCGCTAGTAGCATCTATATCTTGCTCATCAATAACGTGAGACAATTCGTACGAAGCATATCCTTCACGGTTTAAATACCCGTAATATTCTTCCATGAAGGAGATAAGGTTTGTTGCCCCGTCCCTCAAATATTGAGGAACAAGTTCTCTTACCTTATCTCTTTCGTGATTAAGAGGGTTATAATTTGCCGTTGATATATGCATTACTGTTCGCGAGGTGTTGTGATGTAATCTCCTGCACCGCTACTTCCTTTTGCTGCGACAGTATCGATATTCGATAATACTGTGCTTTTAGCAGAATCAATTTGAAGAATCTGGTTTCTTGTCGGCACGAGATCGTTTGAATTCGGTCGTGAATAAAATGATATTGTAGTATCAGCATCAGTATCAAAACTATCGATCTCGATAACACCTGTTAAGCTATTTACTGTGCCCACATTTCGCGTATCAACGATTTCAAGGCCGTTGGCATTTACATAATACCGATAGATATTTCTAATATTATCAATTGCTGATGGTTCATCTTTAAAGCTGTACCTCACCCCATTATTTGTATAAAAAGTAGAACTAATAGATGATTTTAACGGATCTTGAGGTGTTTCTAGTTCTAAATTAAAATCAAGTTTGTAACCCGTAGTATCAGAAACTGCCACGCTTAAATTTTTATAGCAAAACACTCTTGCGTACACACTCAGTATAGAAGGATCTAAATTGGAGAGGTATGTTAAGAACGAAGAGTAGCGGAATAAACCTTCGAATGTTTCTAAGTTTGCCTCGCTAAAAGTAGGAAGGTTTGTTTTAATGAGTGATGATACGCCCCCTGCCGAAAGATTAGTCACGGCCGGGTTGTATTGTGCGAATATTGAAAAATAAATGTTAGTATACTCAGGATCAATAATTTTAGGTCGTACCGTCAATATACCCTTTGAGTTTAGGATAGGAAGAAGACGATCTTTTTCATCCTGAGTCAATGTTTCACCAACAGTCGGTTTTGCCGATATTAAAACCTTTCCAAACTCAGGGGGGTCGTTGTCTTCACCACCCCACACAGAAACTACCGAAGCATTTGAATTAGCCCGTACTAATGTTTTGTAATCGTCCACTGTTACTGCTCGGTTCTGCGACACAAATTGAAGTGGTGCATTCGCTCGGATGCTGTCAATTTGCTCTTTCGCCCCTCCGCCGGACGATCCGCCAGCCGATGTTATAGCCGGTACTCCTATATTATCGAATAACGAATCTGATGATGAAAATACTGATAAACCATTTGCTGTGGCACCATCAGTTGCAAGATATTTAATGTTGATGACTGAACCGGCCAAAGGTTTCTTACCCAGCACTCCATCACCAAATGATATCTCAAATCTGCCATTTGGATTTTCGCTAATAAAGTAAACAGGGCTTTCACCATCAATTCCTGGAAGCTCAGAGAATTGAGTATATAGTTCTGTCTGTGTACTACCAATTGAATCAAAAACGGTAACCTTGATCTTAGTACGATCTACCTTATCGTCTGGAATTTCAAACTTAAGATTAGGAACGGTGTTGTCAAATGTAAATTGTTTATTTTTAATTGAACCTTCATACACAGTAAACGAAGAGATATCTGAAATTTCTTCGAATGTTACGAAGTTGTATTTTTTGTTATTAAGAGTATCTGTAGAAGTGAAAACTGTACCTTCTGGAATTGTTGTGACTGAAGTGTTAGACAGAGTAAGGACCGCAGCTGCTGCAGATGTACTCTTTGGTGTGTATCCTAAAGACTTCGCGCGTGCTACAACATTCTTTCTAAGCTGTGCTGAAGAGATGAATGTTTCGTTTGCTGCAAGGTGCGCCAATACAGCATTATAGTGTGTGTTATGCGCAAGAATGTCAAGGATAACATTGAGCCCGGAACCTTCGTAGTCAAAGTCTTTAAATGGACCTTCGCTTCTTTTGTAATAGGCTTTGATTTCATCTTTAATTTTATCAAAATCAAGCTCGGAGATATTAAATTGTTGTATGGCCATTTTCTTTATCGGATTCTGTCGAGATAAAAGGATACCTCGGCGTTTGTATTTGTATTTTTAATTCTGAATGTGATAGTTGCAAGCAGGGTATTGCGGTCTACATCCAATTCTATTTGCACCTTTGAGTCCGTTGCTCTTGGTTCTTTTCTTTCAATAAGGCGAATGATTTCATCACGAATCGCCAAAGCAACTAGAGGCGAAGGATTTTCAAACAGGTATCTTGTAACGTTACCACCGAGTTCAGGATGAAAAGGTCTGTCACTGTAATTGCTAAGAACTAAAATCTTAATTGATTGACGTATGGCTTGGATATCAGTAATCGGCCGAATATCCTTTGTATTAGGATGCGCAATGAAGTCAAGAGGTATATCAGCGAAAAGGCCATCTGCATCTACAGCTGCAGATCTAGGAACCTGTCCGTTAACGTTAAAATCTGATCTCGCAGCCATATTAATCTATTTATATAAAAACTACACCATTAATCTCAGGAAGATTGGTTTCATCTACTATTAAATTAGCATAAAGGCGAATGCCTTCCTTCATGTTAATCCGAGAATCGAAAAGGTTATTTCGGTCAATCGCAGGGGACGTCAGTGGATTGATACTAAACAGGCCTAACCTTTCTACCTCTTCCAAAAGGCCTGTTGGGGAATAGGTTCTAACTGTCTGATTATAAGTAGCTTTTAATTTTGTAGTTTTCTTAATAAGAGATATAAAGTAGTGTGCGTACTCTTCAGGTTTTCCACCGTCTACTTTATGAATGCTGGCATTGGCAGGAATGTACCCATTCAACTTTGACTTTCGAATCTCTTCGGTTATAGCTGCAACTAAATACTTTTCGCGGACGATGCCGTTAACGTCTGGTGATAGAATATCTTTCATGTTTCTTTGTTTAACTGTAAAATGAGTTTTTGAGCCAACCTGGTGTACTAGCACGGCCGTGGCTTCTTCCCCATGTTCCTTTATAACCCGCGGTAGGCGAAATATCAACATGCCAGTTTCCACCCATATAACCAGGCCCAGCGCCTATAGATGTGATGCCGTTTGCTTTGAAGTGTTTAACAAGTTCTTCCATTGCCGCGATGTCTTTTCTATTGTAACTCGCGCCAGAAAGTATTCTTCCATCCTTGTTGTACACTATAACATCTGCGGCAAACCCACCGTCGTGGCGGATCGAACCTGTTCGGCGTCTTCCACGGCCTTTGTAGTCTTGCCCACCCGAGACAATCGTAAAGGAATAGCCGGGGCCCGCTCCTGCAACCGCAACAAGGAGATTCATTAAAGATTGCTGTAGAGGTTGATTGCGTGTCTGACCTTTGTAATATGATGCGTATTTGACTTCTCCTGAAGCAGGGGCTTCTGCTCTACCAGCGCTATAGACAGCTTTCTCCACACCAGGATCGCCAGCCGCGCCAGCCGCTCCACGCTGCCCTGAACTGCCTCGCTCGGAAGAACGTACATTTGTAGGATTCTTTTTAGTATGAGGAGAAGCTTTACCGATGACCATATCTTCTGCCGCACCTAGTATTTCAGTTGTGAAGACGTGTTTTGTTATTGCTTTATTAATCTCGACATATTGGGCAACAATAGTATCACGCGTTTCTTCGTCGAATTTAGCGAGGATCGACTGGGATTTGCCAGCAAAGGATGGATACGGAGAGCCGATATCTACAAGATATGGTTCCTTCCATAAGCCGGAGGGATCAGAATCGGGTGTAATACCACTCACATTTGATGCCATCAGTTTCGCAGTAATAGCACCCCGTGCTTTTGCGATAGCTTTCTTAATTGAGTATGCGATATAAAGAGGAGCAAAGACTTCTTTTTCTGCTTCAACCAATTCCTCTCCGGTGAGAATTTCAACTTCATCGAGAGCACCACCGATTGCACTTCCAACGGAGGATATACCTTCAACGAACGGCGGATCTGTAAAACCCAGCCGAGGTAAAACTCCTCCTTCTATGTAGCCGAAGTCCCCGAGTGGGGCGGAGATACCTTGCGCATCGGGCGGGGAGATACCTTCAACGTACGGAGGTAAAGGAACTGCACCCAGGGGCCCGTCAATAATACTTGACGCCGCCGCCGATATATTTGGAGCTGACACCACCGCCTGATGCTCTGGTCTCGCCTCCAGCGAAGATAACTTATCGAGATTCTCAACCTCACTCGTCATGTACTTGGCATACACATCCCACTTCTCGACAAGCCTCCATGCATCATTATACGCCTTCAGCGAATCTAAAGTAGTCTGAGGCGATATTCCACGGTCTGCCTGCTCATCAGTCTGAGGTAAACCGTGGCTATTCGTAGGAACACTGACATTCTGTGAGGGCTCTTCTATATCCTTATCCGGAACCTCAGGAACTTTTGGCTTATCCTCCAAGTTACCGTCTTTATCAACCTTAGCCTTCACATCAACAATTGAACACACATCAAAGTTGCTCAGATCATCAATGATACCACTAACTCCACTATACACTGACTCCCACCGAGAAACAAGCTTCTGTACCGCTTCGCTATCAAGAGGATTTAACTTTGCAAGCTCTGCGGCCAGGTTAGGGAATTCAGGTAGTTCTGGCAACGAGGCTAATAAGCGGTCCTTTAACCCCCCTGCGGCATCTGCTATTTCAGAAAGGCCTGTTGAGGATACTGCTGAGCTCACTGCAGCCTTAACACTATTGACCGCATCATTGATAACACTGAGATCTATATCAGGTAAATCTATATCTATATCAAAATCAATGCCAATACATTTTGTTATAGCATCTAACTCTGGAAGAATTGCTTCGGCAGCTGCTATAGCTAATAGCGCATCGGATGATGATGGTGTATTATCGATGCCATCGCCAGTTGTATCACCCGGTATATTTCTATATTTTGTATTAGGTACCATTGCTGCAACAGTAAATGGATATGTTAATGCTCCACTATATACACTTGCACCAGATCCAGACTCTGCTTCGAATAACCACTCTTGTGAATTACTGTTTGGTGATTGCCAATTATGTTCCTTACCATATAACGTTTCAAATTGTTGTTGAGTTGCAAATGGAGGGAAGCGTCCATAAACAGTATTACCATCAGTTCCCTTTGCAGCCGAATAATCTCCCCAGCCCCTTACGAGTGGACGGACACTAACGCTAGTATTCTTTAAAGCTATATTAAAGCTTTCTATGGTGCCCGCTGAAAATATTGGTACAAACTCTTTATATGAATAAATATCGCTATAGACTCCAGCTCTTGGTGATGATTGTGAGTAACTGAATTCAGTTGTAACAGCGAGTGGTCTATATGGTCCTTCTGTAATATCTGTATTTTGTGTAACAGGGTTAGTAAGCTTTGCCGATTGTACGTTTGTAATAGAATCAGTCTGTGTATTTGAAATTTCGGGGTATGCAATATTATTCCCGAATTCGTAATTACTTAAGGGATCAATAACAACGTCGATTAGTCTCCAATACACTTGACTGTTCGAACCTTGACCCCATAAACACCATACATAATTACCGACACGAACAACAGTAGGGAATGTATCCCATAGTGACCAATTAGTATCGAGAGAACCTAAGCCCCATATATCAGTGTAATCGTTACTGCCATAAGCAATAACCTCTGCAGATCCTTCAGCACTTACGACTGTTTTCGTTAATGGATAATTGACTTGTGTTGGCATTGTATTATATACTGTAAATAAAAAAGTTTATTAATTATGTTCCTGGTCCTGTGCCTCCTCGTGATGGTGCTGTATCAACTCCGCCACCAGCATTTTCTTTACCATTGTTCTGTTTATGTATATGTGTTATAAGAGAAACGCCACCGCTCCCAGCTATAACATCCCCGCTCACTTGTTGTATTGGTGTATTTATAGTAATCTTTTCAGGGCAGTTAATTTTTAAATTCGTTGTAGAGGTGAATAATTGTGAGCCTAAAGCAACCGAATTATCGTTAAGTGTAACAGTAGTTTGTCGTGACTTGCCTACAATAAGATTGCTATTACCTATAACGTTATCTAATCTATTAGCTCCGACCTTAATTGATTGGTTACCATCTATAGTAATTAATTGATCATCTACTACTTTAACAGTTTGTGATTGACCGACTTTTAATAGATCAGTTTTGCCTATATTTAATTCACGTTTGCCGAGAACCTCAGTGATATCGTTGAGACCTACTTTAGTTACTCTGTTACCTAACACATTTGTATGCATGTCCCCGTCTATATCCAGCTTATAATCACCCCCCACACGCATACTTGCGTCTCCATCTACGGCTAAATTGCAGTTTCCGACTATATAGACAGTGTTGTTTTTGTTGTATACTGTGAACCCATCACCAACGATTGATTCTATTTTAGATCCATCGTTTATTATTTGTGATGTGGTACCTGATGCGTGAGTTTGTGCAATTCTTTCCTTACCAGGTGTATCATCGTATTCTATTCTATGTCCACTAGCAGTTTGTGTTACACGGTTGTTTGGGTATACTGGTCCGTACCATTCTTCGGGGTCTGGTGTAGATATTGATTGTGATTCTTCTTTATCATCGTCAGATAGGCTAGATAGTTGTGGTGCAGTTGCTAGTGGTATGTCAATTGTGAATGGTTGTCGTATTGTTTTTGCTGCACCGGTTGCTGCTGCAGGTGTATCTGATCCAGTTGAGAGGGGGTATTCGTAGGTATGTTCACTCGATGAGACAGTGGAAGTGCCGGCGAGTGAGCCAATGATGATTGCTTCTTGTTGGTTTTCACCATCAAGGTATGTTCCGAACACCCATGATCCAGGTGCTAAGCCGATAGTTGATCCGGTACCTGATACTGATGCACTTGTATTCGGCATAAGGACATTATACCATGGTAGATCTGCGTCATTTATGGTTGAAACGCTATTAAGGGTGTCAATTGCACCAGCGTGTTTGCCAATGACGCGGCATTGTACACGATTTGATTCGCTTGGGTCATCGACTGATGCGATGACTGCTAGAAAAAAGATAGGTTGGATGTTGTTCATATTGAATCAGTTTTTGCCACGATTGTAGTTGAATGTACTCCATTGATAAATGAATGGACGCTCGTAAAAATCATATAATCACCCGAAAGTGTTTTGTCGAAAAAATCAGTATCCGATTTGCCTGTATACTTCTTATATGCTATCGGATCTGTCGCTTTGGGGAACTTTAACTCGATTGTACGGCCAGGATTTAAAAACGTATCCCCCATAACCGTAAATTTGTGCGAACAGGCATCATACGCCGAAATATATGCGCGTGAAATGTAAGCCTGCTCCATCTCCTGCTCACCCATAGTTTTCTCTCTGTCTCGTGTATTAAACGAATTAGGATTAATATAATGATACACAGTATTTGCCGTCGCTAACGTTTCAACGAGTTCTATTCTATCCCGGATCTTTTCTGGCAAATTACCTCGAGTTCTGTTTCCCTTTTTTGATGTAGTATACTCGGGGTTCAATTGATCTTCTGCACCATTAACATTAAAAATCTTTTCAGATACCGTCTTATTCGCGATGTCAACATAAACATTATTCGATGCGAATGCTCCCTTTTTAGCCTGTAAAGACGGTGCAAGACCGATATTTGATATGACTTTTGTCATCTGGCGAGAACGCTCAAAATGCTCAGTTGACCCACCAGATGCGTTTTTGATCGTTTGTGTGTTTATAAACGTCTTAAACACCGGATTTGTCTCACGATTATTCAGTTCGCGCAAAGACGCAAGCCTAACAGTTCCTGATAGATCCTCAAACAAAAGGAAAGGCGTGTTTTTGTCACACGCAGTGACTTTTAGGATGTTTCCTGCGGCAACGATCGGATTTGAAAGGGGAATAATTCCCCTAAAGTTAGACGATGGTGTTCCCTCTATCTTAAATTTTTTAACCCCTAAATCATTTTCGTATATATCTTTAATGATTGCGGTATTAGACTTATTAACAGATCGTGTAATTGTTTTTAACGGAGCAATGAAACCATGCTCTGAGACAGCAATAAGAGTATAAGCTTGAACCTGATTATCACTCCCTGATCGAGCATAATCGTCATATTGTTGCACATAAAATAGAAAATCTAACTCTCTTTCTATTCCTACGCTCTTGGTTATAATCTTAATTTCAAGCGACTCACTACCTGTAATATTGAATTCTTCTAGAAAATTCGACTCGTCTCTAATCCCTAATTGGCATACAAGCGACGGACTAAAAATATTTTCGGTAATAGTGATATTGCCAACCATATTTCGTATATCACGCTGATCTCCATCAACGTTTGTCATAATACAATGAATTAAATCGTATGCAGAATCCTTAACCGAATTCCCTTTATCGTCAACAAAGCCTCTATTAAATTTATCACTCATTCAGTAAACGTTTAAATTCTTGTGCAAAAGATTCAATGCGGCTAGGGGAAACAACTTTTATTTCTTTTCGCGAATCGTTTTGCTCAATTATGTCATCTCTATTACTTACATAAAACGTAGATGTATTTCCAGCGTCGTACTGCGAAATCTCTTCCGTAATGTCTGTCGGATCATAATAGTGAGCCGGTGCTAATGATCCATCTTCCCAGCTTTGCGTAGTAGTCAAATTATATTGCTGATCTAAAATATTAGCATCGTCTGGAAGCTCTGCAGAGCTTGAGCTTGTGCCGTAATTATCATTTGGTCTGAATCGAACAGCGGCTTTTCTCAGTTCTGCAATATATGATTCTCTGAGCGCAACCTGCGCTGCATCGTTAGGATCAGCATGAAATTGAATCGTAAAGGCACTAGAGTTTGCAGCATTCGCAAACAGCTCGCTGTTTCGTGTAAGCTGAAGCAACGAGTCATACGTAGCTCCTACGGTAACCATAGTTCCAAGCGGTGGTGGTGTTAGCTGCGGTGTGGTGCTGTAGAATGCAAGCTGCTTGCCAGTATCAATCCAAACAAGAGCGTTATTAGCATCGTAATCAACAATTTTAGCAACTGCATAAGCTGTGTATGGTCCACCGGGCTTATCAAGATCTGCAACTGCTCTACAAAGCCGCAAATATGGAAGATATTTTTCATTTAAAATCGGAATTCCGAGTAGTGCTGAACGCCCGCCGTTCGTATCGGGTCCAATTACTGGGAATCTAAATGCTGAAAGCCCTTTAAATTGATTTGCGATATGGTTTTTAATTTCAGAGTCTCCTTTAGGCCATGCTGATAGACCATCCTTTAAAAAATCGTTCGTAATAAAAAATGACCAATAGTAGTCTGTAGTACCATACAGCCGCAAAGACAAATTGTCTGGCCTTTCCCCATCTAAAATGTCTACCTTCTGGTATGAAAAAGAATCTTGAGCTAGCTTATCAATAACATCAACATAGCGAAAATAATCTTTAATGGTTGTTCGGATAGCATCGTTTTGAATGCTATAGGTGGTGTTTGGGAATTGTTCGAAAAACATTTTGCTTTATTTTATTGTGGTGCTATGAACTCAGCCCCTTTCTTGAGAATACTCTTGATGTTATTGACTCCTTGCGTCGCTAGTGCTTCATCTTTATTTTTTCTCACTCCTTTTAACTGTAAATCTTCCATTTCGTTGCGCGTAAGAATTTTAGTTTCTTGAAATTGCAAAGCAACATCAATTTCGTATGGTGCCATATCTTTGTGGAACGTATTTGCCGTAGAGTTGACAACTGTATTTAATCCTGTTAAATACGTTCTGTATATTTTGGGTATGTATTTTAACTCTTTCATCTCTATTGGATCAACAAACGTGATTTCCCACTGGTTTGGATACTTTAGCATAATACTTTCACCACCTAGTTCTGCGGCATACAGATTATTCCGAAAAATAGTGTGGATTTGATGAATCATGTCTACTTCCTGAGGGCTTTTTGCAATCATTTTAAAATCAAACTGAAAATTGCGGAGAGTATTACCAGCAAATGTTGTATTTGTTCTAGGGTTTACAACTTGTTTTGCTGCGAATTCCATTCCTCCGGCAACTGAGTCCATTCCTATTTTTCTTGCAGCAAGAATTGCTGCACCACCTATGCCACCGGACGTCATCTTTCTATAGGAATCTTTGAGAGATTCGGTGGCTGCTTGTTTTGCAGCCGCCGCGTTACCTTCTCCATTGTTTTTCGCGGCTCCAAATCCGGCAACACCGGCTTGAACAACTTCACCTACTGCTGCGAGTGTTCCGACATCAATAGTTGCGTATGTTGCGCTATCACCAAATGTTAATCCTTGAGGGCACGGTAAAGAAACCGAATCCATTGGATGATGGTCCGTCGATGGATGGCACGCGAATCGAATCAACGGTCTTCCTGAGTCTAAAACATCAAGTGGGAAGTGGCATACAGCGTTTACTCCTGTAGCCTGCGGAATACCGTTATTGGCCAAAGCATC
>TARA_R110001632_G_scaffold847_8_pt1 | contig 20920 bp, 24 predicted proteins | sample TARA_R110001632 | Tara Oceans TARA_R110001632 (sample SAMEA4398266) | marine metagenome | biome: Polar Biome; feature: [SRF] surface water layer (ENVO:00010504); material: water (ENVO:00002006), including particulate matter (ENVO:01000060) such as... | depth 5 m
CCTAACCCCACAAGGCAAGATCAACGTAGAAGAGTACCTTTCGGAAAACGCCCCGAAGGCACCAACAGTGTCTGACAAACCTGTTGCCAGAACTGACGTAACTCCTACCACAACTTCTAGCACACCTACTAGCACACCTACAGGTCTTTACTCAGGTATTACAGGTAAGTCCTTCAGTGACACAGCGCTTGGAGGGGTTTTAGGTTTAGGTGATAAAGACAACGATAACGAGAACGATAATGACTCAGGTGGTCCATCAGGTGGTCCATCAGGTGGTCCATCAGGTGGTCCATCAGGTGGCTCACCAAGCTTCGGCGGCGGGGAACGCTGACAAGCAAAGCACCTAAAATATAGTAATAACCAGTTCGTGTCTACCTAGTTACACGTTAAACTATCTAGGTAATTCAACAACAACAATGATAAGGCGACCCAGCATCCCGCTGGCCCCACTATAAGGAAATGAAAATGCCTGAGATGATTGCAGTACAAGCCCCTAAAAAAGTAGGTTTTGTGGACAGAGGTTCCAACTACAGCCGTAAGCAGAAGCAGATTGAGCAAGAAGAAGCAGAGATTGCTAGGCTCGAAGCGGAAGCCAGAGGCGAAACCTTCGAAGAACAAGAAGAACCCACTGGCGAAGGGCTTGAGGTAGCTGAAGCACAGGTTGAGGGTAACTCTCAACAAGAAGAGACAGACACTCTAGTTGAAGCGAAAGAAGATGACTCCAAGCTGACGGCTGAAGAGAAATCTTTCAAGAAACGATATGGTGACCTTCGCAGACATATGCAGCAAAAGGAAAAAGAGTGGGAAGAAAAGCTCAGTTCCTTTGAAGATAGAATGCGTAAAGAGTCTGTTGTTCCTCCTACGTCAGATGAAGACCTTGAGAATTGGTCTAAGAAGTACCCTGATGTAGCTGGTATAGTAGAAACTATCGCTGCTAAGAAAGCTCAGGAAATGTTCAAGAAGGCTGAGGATAGACTTTCCCAGTTGGATGAGATCCAGCACGAGGCTGAACGGAAGACTGCTGAAGCAAAGATTGCTGAGTCTCACCCAGACTTTAGTAAGCTAAGGGAGTCTGATGCATTCCATCAGTGGGCTGAAAGTCAGCCTAAGTGGGTCCGTGATGCCTTGTACGAGAACATGGATGACCCGGCTTCAGTTGTAAGAGTTATTGATTTGTACAAGATTGATAATGGTTACACGTCTCAGGCAAAGAAAGCTAAAACAAAAGAAGCAGCCAAACCTATCGGTAAAGGCTCTAGAACACAGGTCGATCCAACTGAAGGCGGGGCAACTATTAGAGAATCAGATGTCTCTAAGATGTCAGCCACAGAGTTTGAAGCCCGTGAAGAAGAAATTACTAAGGCTATGCGAACTGGGAAATTCGTGTATGATCTTAGTGGTAGCGCACGATAAGTGTTGACAAGTTCGACTCAGTGCGTATAACTAAGAAAATATAGTCAAAGAGCCTCTTCCATAAGACTACCTCTTAACTATAACCCCCTTCCCAAAACACTTCCAAACTTAAACACAAACAAGAACCACCTGGATAAGTACAGGCCCGTTAAGCTAATGGTTGGCCAACTGTTAGCCCAGCGCACCCTAGAAAAATTCAGCCTCTTTGTCCTGTTGTTTAGTTTTTAAACAAAGCCAAACATTCTAGGAGAAAAGATAATGGCCTTCACATCAGTATCAGGTTACGGCAACCTGCCCAACGGTAACTTCAGTTCCGTAATCTATTCCAAAAAAGTACAGCTTGCTTTCCGTAAGTCAACAGTAGTTGGTGATGTCACTAACTCTGATTACTTCGGTGAGATTGCTAACCAAGGTGATACAGTTAAGATCATCAAAGAGCCAGATGTAAGTGTGTCCGCTTATGCTCGTGGTACAACCATCGCAGCACAAGACCTGACAGACGCAGACTTCTCCTTAGTCGTTGATAAAGCTAACTATTTTGCTTTCAAAATGGACGACATCGAAGAAGCTCACTCACACGTCAACTTCATGGAACTCGCTACCAACCGTGCGGCTTACCGCTTGGCTGACCAGCACGACCAAGAAGTCCTTGGTTACCTCGCAGGTTATAAGCAGTCTGCTCTTCACGGCAACGCTGACACAGTCAACGATGTTGTAAACGGCACAAAGGCTGACGCAACTGCTGGTACTGACGAACTTTTGGCAGCTAACAAGCTGAACAAAGGTGACTTCGGTAACATCACAACATCAGCTGCAGATGATCACGCTATCCCAGTTGCTGCTCGTTTGCCAGGTGCAACAGCACTTCCAGCAGCATACGTTTCACCAACAATGTTGGTTGCTCGTATGGGTCGTTTGCTTGATCAACAGAACGTTGACAAAGATGGCCGCTGGGTTGTCATTGACCCAGTCCTGATGGAAATCCTGATGGACGAAGATTCACGCTTCCTGAACTCAGACTTTGGCGATGCTGGTGGTCTGCGTAACGGTCTCGTAATCAACAACTGGAACGGCTTCCGTGTGTATGTGTCCAACAACCTGCCAGTAGTAGGTACAGGTCCATCCACAACTGGTACAGCCAACCAGAACACCAACTACGGTGCTATCGTTGCTGGTCACGATTCTGCTGTTGCTACTGCTGAGCAGATCAACAAGACAGAAACATACCGTGACCCAGACAGCTTCGCTGACATCGTCCGTGGTATGCACCTCTATGGCCGCAAGATTCTGCGCCCTGAGGCACTTGTCACAGCTAAGTACAACTTGGCCTAAGACTAAAGGAGGGGGCCGCTTCGGTGGCCCTCTTACTTCCTATGAACCTAGTTTCCTCTGAATACAAGACAGTCCTGCGTGACACTCACAAACTCACTAAGAATGAGTGGGGCGGTGGTCATAGCATCGACAAGCTTCCTAAGTACGACAGTATTCTGAAGAGCCTAGAAGTTAAAACTATTTTAGACTACGGATGTGCTAACGGTAAGTTTAAACCGTACATGAATAAGCACAAACCAGACTACGAAGTTTTTGAGTACGACCCAGGTATTATCGGTAAAGATACGCCCCCTAGTGCTGCTGATTTCGTTGTTTGCTGCGATGTAATGGAACACGTAGAACCTGAGCTACTTGAAGATGTTATGAAGCATTTACAAGGACTAGTTCTTAAGAGTGGTTTCTTTAACATCTCTACTAAGGATGCTATCACTCTTCTCTCTGATGGGACTAACGCCCACAAGATTGTTAAAGACGGAGAGTGGTGGGTTAGCCTGTTTAAAGAGTACTTCGAAGTTTCTCAAGTGGAGACAAGCAGGATTGAAACGAACTTTACGGTCTACCCAAAAGGTGCTTAAGACAGTCCTTATTCCTTTAGAAGACATTAACTCTGTGAATGATAACCTTCAAGACAGAGCTTTTGATAATACTTTAGCTAAGTCTTTAGAGACGAAGGGGATGATTAACCCCATTCTAGTTTGTTTAGATAAAGACTTTAAGCAAACAGATATAAGTCTCTTCGAGAGACGTAGTGTACCTGAAGAAATAAATGAAAAGTATAGATGCTTAATCGGTAATAACAGATTCAAGTATGCTAAGGAAAACGGGTACACTCACATTGAGTGTTGCTTAGTAAAGACCCTAGACGAAGTAAAAGCAGCACACAGGTTGACTAAAATAGAACCACGAAAGATGTAAGGACACTAAGACATGGCTATTACAACAGCAATGTGCACAAGTTTTAAATCAGAGCTGCTCGGCGGTACTCATGATTTAGACACAGATGTACTTAAAATTGCTCTTATCAAAGACACACCGTCAGGTACGTATGGTGCAGCTACGGCTAACTACTCAGATGTTACAGGTAACTCTGATGAGGCGACAGGCACAAACTACACTGCAGGTGGGCAAAACCTAGACGGTGCAGCTATCACTACGTCAGGTACTACTGCTCTTGTAGACTTTACAGATGAAGTGTTTGCGGATGTTACAGTTGCATGTGATGGTTGTATTATTTACAACTCCTCTCAGGGAAACAAAGCAGTCTGCGTGATTGACTTTGGTGGTACAGTTTCTGCTACGGCAGGTGACTTGACTATTGAGTTCCCAGCAGCAGACGCATCTAACGCAATCATCCGTATTGCCTAAGAGGTAAAGTATGGCGTTCTATGATACAGCAGATGCCATATACGGCATAGGTTTGTACGGCTCTGCTAGGTATGGCAGAGTAACGCTAGTTGTGCAAGTTACGGGTGTAAGTGCTACTGCTAATACTCGTAATATCCACCTCAATGTATTTGAGGTAGACGTAACAGAACCTATCTATAATGCACCAAGTGTTACAGGTTCCGTTGGATCACTAACCCTTCATACTGCTGCAGGACTTCTAGGGGTATCCGCAACTGCCTCTGCAAACAGCGTAGGTGTAGGTGTAAGTAGGCTAACAAACTCAGTATCTGCTACCTCTTTGCTTGGCAGCATTCAAGTAAATATTACTGAGATACTAGATAGTATACCTGCTACATTTACCATCAATGATGGTGGCCTGTCCGTTAGGTCCGTAAATACTGTTGAAGCACTCGGCGTATCTTCTACAGGAACTATTGGCACACTACAGACGCAAACACTAGAAGCTCTTGAGAGTGTATCTGCTACTGGCTCTGTAAACACTGTAGCAGTAAACCTAATTGCAAAACCTTCTGTAGTTTCTATAACAGGTTCTACAGGTAGTTTAACCCTACACACTGCTGCGGGTCTTGTGAGTGCCGTAGGCTTAGGGCAGGTAGGTAATGTAGGCGTTAGAGTAACTAATGAAGTAGTAGGGGTTGAAGCTACAGGCAACATTACTGCTCTTATTACACATGTTTCAGAAAGCATAGTGTCTACTAATCTAACAGGGACAATGGGCAGTGTGACTACAGCTGCAGTGGTATTTAACTTTGAAGCTGTAAAGAATTTGCACAGTAAACGCCGTACTGTTATCATCTCAAGAGCAGCGTAATGAGTACTGCAGCAGAAAGAACAGCAAGAGTACCTCAAGAAAACAGAGTGGTGCGTGTTCATACACCATCTACATCATCTGACAGAGTTGCTAGAGTAGCAGAACAAAACAGAACAGTATTTCTTGTGGAAAGAAGACCCTCTCAAGCAGAGAGAACTGTTTACGTAAGTGAGGATTAAGAATGAGTTTTCGTTGGCCTAACAAAGACCCTGACGAACAACTAGACTACAGTATGGACTGGTCTAGGTTCTTGGGTACAGGGATTACACTGGCGGGAGTTCAGTGGTTCGTGGATGCAGCGGATGGCACAAAGACAAGTATCCTTTCTGGTCAGACTGTAAACGGAATCCAAAACGTATCTCAGACTAATACAGACACTGTAGCTACAATAAACATTGGGCTAGGTACCACCAACGTAGAATACAAGTTTTACTGCAAGATGACTGATAGTTCAGGTAGTCAAGCAGAGCGTGTCGTAAAACTACGTATAAAGGAACGCTAAATGGCTTATGACTTTATAGGTTTAGTTAATGACATTAACAGAAGGCTCAACGAGGTTGAGCTGACAGCTGATAACTTTAGTACGGCTGTAGGTTTTTATGCCTCATCTAAAGAGAGTGTTAACTCAGCTATTCGCTTTATTAACCAAGAGCAGTTCGAGTGGCCTTACAATCATGTAGAGCAAGAAGAGACACTTACTGCTGGAGAGACACGGTATGCCTACCCGTCTGATGCTAAAACCCTTTCTTTTGGTACGTTCAGAATTAAAAGGGATGATACTCTTGGCAACAGTACCTCACAGCTAAGGACTATCAGCTACGAAGAGTACCTACAAAAATACGTAGACAACGAGTATAATACCTCTAGTGATGTAAGGGGGTTGCCTACCCTTGTCTTTAGAACGCCTAGTCAAGAGTACGGACTTGTACCTCCTCCAGATAAAGACTACGAAATTGTGTATGAGTACTACCGTCTTCCTGTAGACCTAGAAAGTGCTACAGATGTTCCTAGCATTCCAGAGCAGTTTAGACACGTTATTGTAGACGGGGCGATGTACTATGCTTACCTGTTCAGAGGGAACTCACAGGATGCTACCATTATGTACAGTAAGTACTTAGAAGGTCTTAAAAATATGAGATCCCTTTACATCAACCGTTATGATTATATGCGAAGTTCTGTGCTTAACGTCAGTGCTCACACCTCCTCTTCACTAAGGGTTTCTTAATATGCCAACAGCATGGCAAACTTTTCCTGTAGAGTTTCGTGGGGGTCTAGTTACCAACATGTCACCTTTGCAGCAAGGTCTCAATGCTCCCGGTTCTGCAAGGGAACTAAGAAACTTTGAACCCTCAATTGAGGGTGGTTACAGACGTGTACAAGGGTACAACAAGTACAACGAAACCTTTGCACCTACCTTAGGGTCACCTAAAGTTCAGGGTGGAAGTCAAACAGGCACTACCTTGAACCTTGCAAATGTTTTTATTGCTCCTGTGGTAGGCGATACATTTACTATTGACGGAGATGTTACAGAGTACACGGTAGATGTGGTTGATTCGTACAGTAGCACAAACAAGACACTGATCGCTACTATCTCACCTACGTTGGCGAGTACTCCCGCAGACCAAGCAGACATTACCTTCTCTAATAACACTAACCTGATTAGAGGTATTACATACTTTGGTTCAGAAGTTATCGTAGTACGAGACAGCGCTTTTTGGTCTAACGACACAAGCGGTTCGTGGACTCTTATCAGCAAACCAAACTACGGGACTTCCTTGGTTAACGGGGGCAGTCAAACAGGTGGCACTCTTGCAGTAGATGGTCTGAGAGGCACTCCTTACGCAGGAGACACATTCACTATTGCTGGCGTAGCAAAAGTGTACACAGTAACTGCTGAAGCTTCAGTTAACGATGACGAGGAAGCCACACTTACGATTACCCCTGATCTCGACACAAGTCCCTCTGACAATGCTGCAATTACTTGGTTGCAATCTGATAGGACTACCTCTAACAAGGTTAGGTTTGCTAGGCACAACCTTGTAGGGACACCTACAATTGTCTTTGTAGACGGGGCCAATTATCCAGTTAAGTATGATAGGACTACCTTCAAGGTTCTAAATGAAGGTCCAGTAGACTTAATTGGATCTTCCTTTGTAGAGAACTTTAAGAATCAGCTTTTCTTTGCTAACGGCAGTAACCTTCTTTTTACTGCACCTTACACTGATACAGACTTTACAGCAGCAGCAGGTGCTGGTACAATCAATGTAGGTGCGACAGTAACTGGTCTGATTACTTATCGTGAGCAGTTGATTATCTTTACTAGAAGAAGTATCTTTAGGCTCACAGGGAACACCCTAGCAGACTTTCAACTTCAGCCTATTACACTAGACATTGGTTGTGTGGTCGAGGATAGCGTCCAAGAAATAGGTGGTGACGTGATGTTCTTGGGGCCAGATGGCCTTAGACTTCTTAGTGCCACAGATCGTATTGGCGACTTTAACTTGGGTACTGCATCTAAGCCCATTCAAAATGTAATGACTTCTTTTATATCAGAGCATACAACCTTTGCTTCTTGTGTTATCCGTAAGAAAAGCCAGTACAGAATCTTTGGGTATGCTCCAAGTGTTTCTAAGTCCTCTGCGAGAGGTATCTTAGGTACACAGTTTGCTGATCAGACTTCTCAAGGGATGGCCTGGGCTAGGCTTAGAGGGATTAAAGTTTACGCAGTAGACAGTTTCTTTGATGATGACGAAGAAGAGCTTATAGTCTTTGCGAATGACTCTGGGTACGTCTACAGGATGGAGTCAGGCTTTTCCTTTGACGGGGATAGCATCAGGGCTACTTTCAGTACCCCTCACCTTTCTCTCAATGATCCAAGACTAAGAAAAACAGTTTATAAGTTGACTACTTACGTAGATCCTCGTGGTTCAGTATCAGGCACAGCGTCAGTTAAGCTAGACTTTGACCAACCTAACACCCCTGAACCTGCCCCTGTGACATTCAGCAATGGTGCAACGTCTGCTGCATCTTTCTACGGGGACGCAGACTACGGTGTAGCAACTTACGGTGGTAAGTTGGTCAACATCTTTAGCAATCAAGTTGTAGGTGCAGGAAGGGCTGTATCTATTCAGTTTACTTTTAATGGCACAGACCCCGATTTTTCATTAGATGCTATGACTCTAGAGTTTGCCACTAATGATAGACAATAAGGAACGGAAAAATGGGTAACGGTTACACACGTAACGATACAGCAGACAACATTGCAGATGGTAACATCATCAATGCTTCAGACCTTGACGGTGAGTTTGACGCAGTTCAAGTCGCCTTTGACAACAGTACGGGCCACACCCATGACGGTACTGACGGGGAAGGTGCGCCAATTGATAAGGTTGGCCCTGCTCAAGATATTGTTGTTACGACGACTGTGTTGCGTCCTAAGACAAACAACACTGTTGATCTAGGTGTGGAGACTACCAACGAGTTTAAAGACTTGTATATCGACGGTACAGCTTACCTCGATTCTGTTGACATTGACGGTGGTAGTGTTACGGGTCTGGCGGAACTTACTGTAGATAACCTTTCCCTAGATGGTAATACTATTACTACCACAGACACAAACGGTAACTTAAACCTTCGTGCTAACGGTACGGGTGTTATTTCTGTGGACGCTACAGATGTAAACTTCGGTGACAGCGATAAGGCTACCTTTGGTGACGGGTCTGATTTGCAGATTTACCACAATGGTTCTGTTAGCCTGATTGAGGATAGTGGTACTGGTGGGCTTACATTACGAAGCGACTTATTTACTGTCCAAAATGCTGCGGGAACTGAAACAGTCGCACAGTTTGTCGAAGATAGTTTTGTTAAATTGTACCATGACAACTCTGAAGTTTTTGCAACCACCGCCACAGGTATTGACGTAACTGGCACAGTGACGGCTGATGGGCTGACTGTGGATGGGGATGTTGAGGTATCTGCGGCATTACCTAGACTTATTTTAAACGAAACTGACACTACTGATCTAAACACTGCGATTAGAAATAATGCAGGTGTGATGGAAGTACAGACTGTTGATGACGCAGCGACCTCTTTCACTAAAAGAATAGACCTTGACCACGCAACAGGTGATATCTCCTTCTACGAGGACACAGGCACGACACCAAAGTTCTTCTGGGATTCTAGTGCAGAGTCGTTGGGTATCGGTACGGTTTCGCCTAGTAAGGCGTTGGAGGTAACTGGAAGCAGTGGGGAGTTGCTGCGTCTGTCTGTAACCGCTGACGGAGGGACGCAACAATCGTTCGGCATTGGCTTTGCTACAGGCGACACAAACACACATCCCGCTGCCCTTATTGAGGCAGAAGAGTTTGACGCATCGGACAGCCGTGCCAATCTAGTGTTTTCAACCAGAGGTACAGACGGTGATGTGGCTCCGACGGAAGCCATGCGCATCGACTCGGCAGGCCACGCAATCATCCCTGCTGGTGTAACCCTCGGCACTGCTGCTGGTGTTTATGCCGCAGACAATACGTTGGACGATTATGAAACTGGCTTTTTTGAGCCAACGTTTACAAGCACAGGAACAAACCCAAGCGGAATTACTTACGATCCGACAGTTGGTAATGAGGGGCATTATACTAAAATCGGCAAAGTAGTTCATATCCAAATAAATATTAGGACAGATGCAATTTCAAACAAAGGATCAGGAAACCTTCAAGTATCAGGTCTCCCATTTGTTTCAAGCGATTATGATAGCCAAGGGGGGATCGCTGTGTTTCCGTGTTATTCATCTGCATTTTTAAACAATAACCCAAGTTATGGCCTACTGGCAGAGGCTGAAACTACACTATCCCTAGCGTATAGGTCAACTGCATCTGGTGACCTTCAGAATGTTCCGACAAGTTCTTTAAACACAGGTGCCAACGACAATATCGTTAGAATTACTGGAACATATATGACCGAAGAATAACCAACTCTGCTGGATTGCAGGGTAGTCAGGTGGCAACAACGCCACGATAAATACAGGAGGCCATCATGGCACTTACAGAACGCACAGTTGAAGACAAAATCGAGATTGTCGGAGACTACAAACACATTCAGGTTCGCTCCGCAGTCGTCATCGAACGTGACGGTGTAGAGATTAGCCGTAGCTTCTCACGCCGTGTCGTTGCACCTTCAGCCGACATCACAGGCGAGAGTGCAGAAGTCCAAGCGATAGCTGCCGCAGTTCACACAGACGAGGTTAAGGCAGCTTATGCTGCACACCTAGCTGCACAAGCTACTGAATAATGTCAAAAGCGTTAGGGATCAACGGTACGTATCAAGCTATTAAGTCAGCAAACGGACCATCGCAGCACATAGCTGTATCACTGGTCGGTTTGTCCTACGCAGGTATGTTTGTTGGTATGGTCCCTAACGTTATCCTCTGGGCTTGGGTTGCAGCATCTGTCCTAGTTCTTCTCTCAACAGTCTGGCTCAAGAAGGTTTGGCTGAAGAGGTCTCTGCTGTTAGACTTCACCCTCTCCTGTATGGTCTTAGTCTTTTACTTCATGTATGACCCAGAGCCTACAGGCCCTATCTACCATGTGATGACAGCTGACGGTATGCATACGTCAACTAGGGGTCATCTCGGTATGAGCCTAGTAGATAATATATCCCATGGTATAGCCTGTGTTATGATGGCAGCTTGGTCTTTATACCTTAGTAACTTAGTACAAAGACAAATACTTGAAATGCAAAGATTTGAATGGGAATCCTCAAGATGAATACAGATATGGATATGATAGCCCCTATTCTTATTACACTTATTGGTGCAGGTGGACTGTGGCAGCTCCTCTCCCTCAAAGTAAAACAAAACCATGAGGCTATGATGGAAGACCGGGCTGGACGCAATGAGTTCAATGAAACACTTAAGGTTCAAGTGGACCGCTTGGCAGACCAAGTAAGTACTCTCGTTTCAGAAAAAGAAGAACTCCTTAAGACTATGGGAGATCTTAAAGCTGACCTCGCAGCTGCACAAGTGACCATAAAGTCTCTCCAAGAGGCTATGATGCGGAAGTGATACCTCAGGTGTCCCCACAAAGAATTACGGTAAAGTAGGAACAGACAATGCTGGGCATGTTTAATAACAAACAAAAATACACAATCCTATCTAAGACAGGCTACACAGGGTCTGACCAAGAGGATGAGATGGAAGCCTTCATGCAGTCTAAGCCTGAAGCACGTTCTCTTGTCCTGCGCTTAGAGCGCAAGGCTAAAGATATGCAAGGTGTTCCTACTACTCCTCCAGAGAGTAAGGTCACTGGTATGAAGGCAGGCGGTATGACTGAGGCAGGTTCTGTTTCAAAACCTGAAGTTTCTTACATTAAGCCAAACAATTCCCAATTGATCAAACCACTCAAGAACGCAAAAGCTACTACAGCTGGTGTTAGCACAGTTTCAAGAACAGATACTGTTAAGGCTCCTGCAGCAATTGCGACGACTACTTACTCTTCTGATTCCGTGGCAGGAGACGTAAAGAAGGAGACTGAAAACCTAGAGCCTGTTAAAGGTGAAGTCTCTGACGAAAGCTTAGTAGACGCAGCCCAGCAGAACGAGTCGTCTGTATCTGGACTTAAGGCAGCACAAGGTACTGCTATCATGATGGAGAACCCTGTTCAAAGGGAGATCCAAGATGGTGAGCTTATCTCTGGTGCTGCTGATGCTGCGAAAGCTTCTGAGTTCACTGAGCAAATTCAGGCTGCTACAGCTACCCCTTCAGACAAGGCAACTGTCCAAGGGCAACTGGACAACCTCATGCAGGACTTCGAGGGTGGAGAAACACCTGCCTGGGCAGCGGGTGCTTTGCGAAACGCTACCTCAGCAATGGCTGCTAGAGGTCTTGGTGCATCTTCTCTTGCTGGTCAAGCACTTGTTCAAGCAGCGATGGAGTCGGCTCTGCCTATCGCTCAAGCAGACGCATCTGTAACCGCTCAGTTTGAATCCCAGAACTTGTCAAACAGACAGCAACGTGCTATGCTTGCAGCACAGCAACGTGCGGAGTTTATTGGGCAAGAGTTCAACCAAGAGTTTCAAGCTAGAGTAGCTAACTCAGCACGTATTGGCGACATCGCTAACATGAACTTCACTGCTGAACAGCAGGTAGCTCTTGAGAACAGCCGTGCAGCTAACACTATGGCTCTCAATAACCTATCTAATGATCAGGCTATGGTTATGGCAGAGGCCAGTGCTTTAGCTAACCTAGACATGGCTAACCTAAGCAATAGGCAGCAAGCAGCTGTGCAAAATGCCCAAGCCTTCCTACAGATGGATATGACTAATATTAATAACGAACAGCAGACATCTCTTTTTAAGGCTCAGCAGAATATCCAAGCGCTATTCACTGACCAAGCTGCTGAGAATGCTGCGCTTCAGTTCAATGCGGCGTCTGAGAACCAGACAAAGCAGTTCTTTGCTGACCTTCAGCTTAACGCATCTAAGTTCAACGCAGACCAGAAGAACTCTATGAAGCAGTTTAATGTTAACAGTGTTAATGCCACTAGGCAGTTTAACGTAGCTCAAAATAACCAATTCAGACAGTTCATGACTTCCAGTAACTTGGTTGTTTCTCAGGCTAACGCTAAGTGGCGACAGACAGCTGCTATAGCAAACCAAGAGGCTTCTAACGAAAGAAATATGTACGTAGCTAAAGAGCAGAATGCTTTGAGTAATGCTGAGTTGGATGAGATCTGGCAGCGTGAGCGGGATGAGATGGACTACGTGTTTAACGCATACCAGAATGACGTAGACAGGTCTAACGCTATCATTCTTCAGAAGCTTGTAGTTGACGGGGAACTGGACGCAGCTGAACTTCAAGCTAAGATTGGGGCTAACAAACAGATAGGACAAGCCTTCCTAAATTGGCTTTTTTAAAGGAATAAAAACAAATGGCTTTTAAGGCAGATCACCTCACTAAATTCAATCAGCTTGACAGGTTCGTTAAACAACAGCGTTCTTCTGCAGGACCAAGAGCAGGTCAAGCTTCTACTTCTAGAACTAAAAGAATGATTGCTCTGGGTCAGTCGCAGACGGATGATACTAAGAAAGCTATGCGCTCAAGTGCTGAGGGTATTAGGAATATCTTTAGGTCACCAGGGGGTGATGCTGAGAGTGCCTCAAGTCTTCCTGTTGATTTCGAGATGGCTTCTTGGGTACAGGGTATTGACGAGGATTCAAGAGAGGCTCAAGAGAACAGACCTAAACTAGAAGACAGTGCACCTAAAAAAGAGAAAGGTGTCCTTGAAAATGTAGACTTCGATGAAGGTATGATTGGAGCAGCTATGGGCGCTGTTGCTGACGTAGAGAGCCTAGGTAGTGGCGGCTACTCAGCCGTAGGACAAGTTGTGCAGAAGGGTATGTACAAAGGTCAAAGAGCTTACGGTAAGTATCAAGTGATGGAAGGTAATATCGGACCTTGGACTAAGAAGTACTACGGAAAAGCTCTAACCCCTCAGCAGTTCTTGGAAAACGAAGAAGCTCAAGACGCAGTCTTAGAGAATGAGCTTATGTCAAATGCGGAGAAGTACGGCAGCATTGAAGACGCTGTGTCTGTCTGGTTTTCTGGAAGGCCCGTCAAAAAAGCTGGTAACGCTTCTGACGGGTACACGACTGTGCCTGAGTACATAGCTAAATTTAGAAGAAATTATAACAGACGAGTCAAAGAACTAGGAGAGTAGGAATAATGGACGGACCTATCCCAGGGCAATCCCTCACTAAGACCCCACGTAATGCTCTGTACGAGAGACCTCCAGAGATCGTAGACCCTAATGATGCTATCATCTGGCACATGCAGAAGCTCTCTGACCCTAATAGGTTAGACAACCTGTTGTTTACTCTTGAGTACGGACTCCCAGTTAAACACGCTACTCAAGCTGCTCTGACAATTGCAGTAGCGAAGGGTATTCACAACATCGACGTAAGCCTTATTATTGCTCCAGTGATTCATAAGTTTATTGCATCTACAGCTGAAGAAGCTGGTATTGATTTCTTACATGACTTTGAAAATACTTCTGTAAAAGAAGAAGACGAAAGAGCTAAAGTTAAAATTCTTCTTGATAAGGCTATTGCTGAGACACCCGTAGAAGAACGGGATGAAGGCTTTGAGATGATTGGTGATTTCTCTGAAGCAACTGCTGACATTGACCTTGAGCAAGACACACAAGGTGAGATTGCCCCTGAGGTAGCAGAAGTTTCAGAGGCTGTGTCTGAAGAAGAACAGGAGCCACAAGAGGCTCCCCGTGGCCTAATGGCGAGAGGATAAACATATGTCGATTATGCCCTTAATTATGGCTGGCGGGATGGCAGAGGCTTACAACGATGACGTAGCTGAAAAGAAAGCCCAAGTTGCTCAGATCAATGCTATCAAGCGTGAGTGGCTGTTCAAGACTGGTATGCAAAAGATGGAAACTAGACGTGCCGCTGTCAAGGAGTCCAGAGCTAGGATTTCTGAAGCAGTGGGCTTTGGTTTCGACAAGGATGCCGCAGCTGTTCTTGAAGCATCTGGTGAGCTTACACCTGTTCTCACTCGTCTCTCCAAGCTAAGAGATGATCCTGAGAAAAGGTTCAGTAAGACTGGTATCAAGAAGATGTCTAAAGCAATCTTGGATAACGTACCAGAAGACAGAGTATCTGCAGCAGTTAAGTACGCATTTGACTCTGGTGCTGTTGAAGACTTTGACGCAGAGAAACTTATTGATGTTGTCTTCTCTACATCCAACGTAGAAGAGTCTCTTCAAGAAGGTTTCGATATGGTTGCTGGAATTCCTACTGGTTCTGGTATACCACGTATAAGTGCTACTGGAGTTAATCTAGGTTCTCTCACACCTATGACAGCAGAAAAAGAGCAGAAGGCTAGAAATCTTATTAAAGAGAGACTGGGAGATGCCCTCGGTGGAACTCGGACAGATAATGGTGGGTATCAGTGGGAAAACCCTGTAGCAGCTAACGCTATCATTGAGAAGTCTTTGGACTACTACGTTAGAAAAATTTCAGACCCTCTTCTTGAGGTTGACTTAACTGATGTTTCTTCTGAGATCAGTACAACAATCAGGGACTTAGTTCAGACTGGTGTTGGTCTTAATGAGATCGCAACTAACTTTGAGTTCGGTGTTGGTTACACACCCCCAACGTCACCCCCTGGGTCAGACTTAAATGTAAACGATAGTAGCGGAGGTCCGACGATTGTGCCACCTTCAGTGACTGTGGATGAGATTATACAAAAGAATAGTCTTTCTGGTAAGCAATAACAAGGTGACCTTAAATGGCTGATTATACCCAAAAAGAAGAAGAGTACGATTTCTCCAAGCTGGTCGAGGATGATGACTTTAAGGCTGACTTGGTTAAGTTTTTCTCTGGAGGTAGATACAACTATTCCGTAGAAGACATGAAGGAGAAGGGCTTTGAGGGTCTTACTGAAGACTTCGTTACTCACATGCGGTATCAGTCATGGAATGAAGTAGAGGCTGTAAGAGACCTTAGCTACGTCAAGAACAAGGACATGAACCCTGAAGGCCAGAAGGCTTTCGGTAGACTTATCTCTGCTTGGGATAACTCTGACTCAGCTGGTCAAGGTTTTGGTGACGGCGTAAGTGACTTCGCAGGTGCTGTCCTTTCAGCCCCCTCTACTTACGTAGGTCTGGGTAGCTTTGGTCTTGGTAAGTTAGGTGCTAAAGCAGCTACAAAAGCAACTCAGTTGGCTGTTCGCTTTAGTGTCCAGGATCACCTTAAGAAGACAGCTGTGAGGACTGGGGTTCAGAGAGCAGCGGGTCAGTCAGCTAAAAAAGCTGCACTGAAAGAAGCTGCTGTGGGTTTCACTACAGGAGCAACCATTGGTGCTGTTCAAGCAGGTGCTCAGGGTGAGACACGTGAGGAGTTAGATCTAGGTGAGTACACAAAGAAAGATCTGCTCTTCGATGCCACTGTAGGTGGTGTTATTGAGGGTGGTGTAGGCGCTGGGCTTGGTTACGTATCTGGTCTGATCGGTAGAGGAAGAGCTACTAAGGTAGACGAGGTTCTTGCAAAGCGTAAGAAGTCCCTTGAGGCTGATAGGAAGAAGGCTACCGACTCAGCTCTCCTGACAATCAAGAAAGCTACACCTGAGCAGAAGAAAGCTGCTATGGCTAGGGTGTCTGAAATGGAGGATATTCTTTCAGCTAGGGCTGGGGTTAAGGGTGCTGGTAAAAAAGATCCTCTTGATCCCACTGGGGTTGCTAAAGGCAGAGCACTCTTAAACTCTATCACTGATCCAGACGCAGACCCTACGTTCTCTTCTGGTTTGTCAGCAGACACTATGCGTAAGATCGCTGCTGCCTCAGTAGACCTGATGAACAACAAGAACCTTGATACGAGAGGTGGTGAAAGAATCACCCAGTCAGTCGCTAATGCTATTGGTGACGGAGACCCTTACGATATCATAAAATTCCTTGATAGTACTAGAGCTAAGTACGGACTGTCCAAGGATGAGTTCTCTCTTATTTATTTGTCTGAAGTATCAAAGGCTGGTCAAGTCTTGGGGTATGCAAGCGCAATTAAAAGAGGTGCTAACCTAGCTGGTGTTGATACTCTCTTTGAAAAGGGTGCTTCATCTATGTCATCTGATGAGATGGCGACGATAGCAAAGGAAGCTATTAAAGTAGGTTCTAAAAAAGGTAAGACCCTAGGGTTCTTCCAAGACCTAGACGCTATGCGTATCGCATTTATGACATCACAGCCTGTCACAACAATGCGTAACATGCGTAACTCTGGTATCCTTATTGCTACTGATCTAGTAGACCAGACTAACAGAGTACTGTATAAAGGTTTGACTGGTGACACTAAAGCCATCAAGGACTTTATACCTAACGCCACAGCTCTTCTCAGGGGTTACACGACTAACAACGTTGAAGCCAAGGTAATCAGAGAGATCCTACTTGAAGAGGGTGGTGAACAGTACAAGCGCTTGTTCAACGATGCTATGCGTATTGATGTTGGCCTTGAAGGTCAGAGTGTAATGGCTAAGGCTGGTCGCTTTGTGAACGGTTTCAACACACTTACAGATAGTGTCCTGAAGGAAGGCATGTTCTATGGTGCATTGGATCGCCAACTCAGAGAAAAGGCTGACACTTCTCTTAAGGATTGGATCAGCACAAACAAGAGCCTTGATGCACTTCCTGAAGGTGTAAACGTAGACGAAGCTATTGAGGTAGCTAACCGTTTTACAATGCAGAGAACCTTTAGAGAAGACAATTCGCTACTTGCTAAGGGTACTAAAGGTCTTGTTGATCTAAATAGACGGATGCCCTTTCTTATCTCTGAAGGCTTTGGTGTTCCATTCCCACGGTACGTAGGTAACCACCTCCAGATGGTTTCTGAGTACACGCCTATCCTAGGGGAAATACTTCAACAGACTGGTGTTACCTCTAAGACTGAAGATGCTTCCTTAAGATACGCACGTCAGATGACTGGCGCTATGATGCTCTTTGGGGGTTACCAGCTTGCTGCAATGCGAGGAGGTGAAGCTGACTACGGTACTCTTAAGAATACTATCCTTAACTCAGACGGTATGACGGAAGACATGAAGCCCTACTTGGGTTCTGCTATGGCCAGTATGTACATAGGGGACATTGCGTGGCGTAGGGCTAACGGACTTCCAGCAGAGCTTGATCCTAAAGAGATAGGGGATGTTCTTGGTGGTATCCCAGAGTTTAGCTTCGACTTCGCAGCTGGTACTGCACTGGTTAAGTATGCTGCTGGAGGTTTTTCTGATTCTTCTGAAGTAGAGAAGGAGATAGGTAACTTGGTCTCTACCTTTACGTACCCAGGTATAATAGCTAGAGATGTCTACGGACAGCTTAACCCTGATGCTGCTGGATCTGCATACGTAAGAGACTTGGCTCTATCCTCAGACGTAAACACGAAGGGTGCTGGGGGTTCAGCTGGTGTGTTCACTGGCCAAGCAACTCGTATGCTCATGGACACAGACATGCTCCAGTACACCCAGTCCCTGAATGGTGAGAATGACATCCAGTACTACAGGTTCTCTAACCCTGTAGCTATTGCTAGGATCAACCCGGCTCTTAAGCAAATCATGGGTTCTTCTGATGAGCCAGCTCCGACTGTCTTGGAAGAAGAAATGTCTAAAATGGGTATTAAGGACTGGAAGATCTACAACAACAGGACTGCACCTAACGCTAACGTAGACTTGTTACTCCGTAAGAGACTTGCTAGAGGTAACCCTACTACAGGGGAGCCTGGTCTTGCGGATGAGTTTTCCCAGTGGAAGAGCAGCGCCCCTGCTAGTAAGCGTTTTGGTAACATGACTTACGATGAAATCGTGTCCGACCCTAACATCCCAGGATCTGAGAAGAAGGAATTGCTGGAGGGATGGATCAGGGGGAGAATTGGAGAAGAGCAAGAACGCATTGAGACTATGTTCAACTCCTACGTAGCTCAGAAACCTATTCAAGCTAGAGGCTACATCCGTAACAACTATACTATCATGCAGAAGAAAGAGGGCAAGCATGTCTTTGATCTAGCTGCTTCTAAGATGGGCTTCAAGAATGCAGACGAAATGATTACTTCCTCTGAGAATGTTAGTCAGGAGATCAGCAGAAGACTTAAGCTTCTTACTGTTGTACCTACCTTGGCAGACAACAAGCCCTATTAAAACAAAAGAACCCCCAGTGATTAGCTGGGGGTTTTAGTTTGGGAGGAGAGAGTAGTTTACTTCTTACTCTTATTGGCTTCAAGCATCCTGTCACGATACTTGTAAGCTTCATCTACAATCTCGTCAGATCGCAGGAACTTACCAGATGCTAACAGACCAGACAGTGCGCATCCAGCAAAGTAATCCCCAACTTGGACTGAGCCTAGGGGACATTCTTTTTTACTAACACCAATAAACTCTTGGGCTTCTTGCTCAAGGGTTTTCTTTTTAGGTGGCCTACCTCTTGGTTTTTTGGGTGTATTTGCTACCATACTCTCACCTTAGATACGTTCCTTCATAAAGACTTTAACCCACTGAGCGCAGATGTCAGACCTTACGATATCCTCTACACCAAACTCAATGATAGGGACGGGCAGCATGTGCTTCTTAGCCAAGTGGATAACCTTAGACAGACCATCCGCTTCCTTCAAGTCTGACTGCTGCACATCACCGTTCAATACAATTGTACTACCTTCACCGACTCTAGTCAATAGCATCTTGAGTTCATGAGTAGTGATGTTCTGGGTTTCGTCTACGATGATGAATGCATTGTCAAAGCTGCGTCCCCTCATGAGCGCTAGAGGAGCCATCTCAATGTTACCATTCTTGATGCCAGTCTCCAATGTACCCTTACCTAAGTGTTTCTCTAAGACATCCAAGACAGGCAATGCCCAAGGCATAGTCTTCTCTGTCAGGTCACCCTTAAGGAAGCCAAGCTCCTTACCCACAGCTACGTGCGGACGGGTGATGACAATCTTGTCGATTTCCTTGGTAGTGTACAAGTCAGCAGCGATAGTAGCTGTGACGTAAGTCTTACCTGTACCAGCAGGACCAAGGATAAACACTTGAGAGTTCTCTCTCAAAGAAGAGATAAGTTCTTTTTGTTTATTAGTTCTTGGTACGATACCAGAAGTCTTCTTAGCTGATGCACCTTTGTAAGTAGTCTTACGGCGGGTACGTGTCTGCTTCTTTGGTGGTTCAAGATCACTCATAGTTATAGTGCCTCTGTAAATAGGAGAATGCTTTCTCTAGTCCATCAAGGTCATCACCTAGTTGTCCTATACCTAGGTTGCACATATCACACAACCAACCTCTAAACTTAACCGTATCATGACAGTGGTCTAAAACTAAACCTCTGTGGCCTTTAGGAAGTTTACCGCAGCAGTCACATGTGTCTGTCTTTAAGTGCGCATTCTCAAGACGTAGCTGATTTGTTAACTTACCTGCAGTTCTTACACAAAGTTTACACCTAGTGTCGTAACCGTCTATGGAGTGGTTATGCTTAGAGAAGGCTTCTACCTTTTTCTTTTCTTTGCACCAAAGACACTCCCTTCCATCAGGGTCCAGTGTTGAATCTTCTAAAAAGTTAAATAAAACAAGCTGCATCACAGGGAAATAAGCTCCGCTTCTGTGTAAGGTACATGGAAGAATTGCTCACCTTCCCTGATGTAACGTCCCTGAGCTTCACGCAGGATATCCTTTGTCATTTGAGAACCCTTGATACACCAGCAAGTAGTCAGGTCACTGTTGAATACGTAGAAGGTAACGTTGTAGTTATACTTCTTCAGTAACCTACTCTTTCGCTCAGGTATACGTATTTCCGCCCAGTTAGCTGGCCAGTCGCTTGTCCAACCACGTTTAACTTCAGCCTCACTGTAGTGAGTAACGCCGTCCTTAGTAGACACGATGTCTGCGTAGTAGTCCTCTGTAAGCTTAGGGATAGTATGCCCTTGGCGTTCCAAGAGTATTACAAGTGCAGCCTTAGCTGGGTTATCAAACCTGTCATAAAGGTCTTGCTCAAACGGTTTTCTTATTGGTTGCATCAAGTAACTCCTGAAGTTCAGTGTAACCACCTACGTGAGTCCCATCCGAAGAAAAGATCTGTGGTACAGTAGTATGACCAGCTTGCTTAACCAAAGTCAATAGCCACTTACTACTAGGGGATTGAACATTGTACTGAGTGAAAGGTATGCCGCAGCCCTTCAGTAGGGCTTTGGCTGAATCACAGAAGGTACACTGGTCTCTTGTTAGGACAGTGTACATTATGTACTTACCCCCCAGTCATAGCACTCGAACCTGAGAATGAACCTACCTACAGATAACGCAAAGACATCAGCGTTTGGTTTATCTTGGAGGCAAGCCTCTCTCGTAGTAAAGACTCGCCTATTAGAGATAGCTTCGCAGTTAGGTGGGCCGTCAAGCATACAGATAATAGCCATTGCAGTGAACATAAGTTTTCT